>ULQE01054888.1_pt1 | contig 29256 bp, 30 predicted proteins | sample 1954171 | NCBI WGS metagenome assembly ULQE01 (sample SAMEA4835647, study PRJEB28245) | human gut metagenome | biome: gut microbiome; material: fecal sample | place: Denmark | collected 2008
ATATATTCCTATTTATTCTTCCTCACTCTCAGAAAGTAAAGATAAGTCAACATCATCAATATATACCATATCGTCTGTGTACTCCTGACCTTTCTCAAGGCTTACAATATGAGATTCATCTCCTCGTTTTTCAACATTATAAATCTTACCAATATTGTTTAAGCCATATTCAACAAAGATGAACTGAAAACCACCCTCAGCAAAGATTTCAATAACCTTACTAAGAATACGCTTAGCTTCCTTATGTAAACCATTCAACCTCTCATCCATAACAAGAAGTCTTCTACCCTTACGGATTTCAATTAAACAGATAGCAAACATAAAACTTACTACCTGAGAAATACCAGTACCACTCTGTAAAGCCATATCAAGAGTATTTCCGCTACCGTCAATCAATTCTACATTGATATGAGGCTTACACCCTGCATACAACTTCTTAGTAAGAACTATATGAGGAGTATCTGTAGTAAACATCTCTAAAAGAACTTTATTTACCATTCCTGTGATAAAATCAAGAGTTTTAGAGGTATTATCATCAGAAATTGTACTTAACAACTTCTGTGCATCTAACATATTTACATACAGATTCTGAGATTCTAACAGTTCCTTCTGTAAACTGTCTTTTCTTTTCTCCAATCTCTTTTTATCCGCAAGACTCTTTTTTATAGAACCTATATAAGTAGAGTAGAAACCCTCTTCTATAATAGTATCTATATTTACCATTTTACTACCTCCCAACTTGATAAACTTAATATAAAGTCCTCTAAACTGATACCCTGTTTCAAACTACTTAGAATAGTGTTTTTATAATACAGACCGTTCACTAAATACCCTTTGGATTCTATCATATTTGATTTGGATATATAGCAATCCTCTATTCTAAATAACTTCTTGCCAATTAATACCCTTTCTACTTCTACCTTTAAAACATGTAAATAACCTTTACTGTTCATCCAGTACCAATTATTACCTACCCTGTACAGGGTATAAAGAGAATAGTTTTCAGGAAAACCATTTACAATTTTCCTGAAAACTTCATATGCGTTAGTACCCTTATAAGGACTTCTTATTTCCCTTGCCATAATACTATACCTTCGATGCCTGCGTACTCGCAAACCAACTACCTGACTTATCCTGAATATACAGAATATAACTTCTCGAGGTTTCTACAAGATATATAAATAACTCAGGAGCAAATACATCATCACTACCCAAAATAAGCGATGACAAGATAGGAATTGAGATTTTAAAGTTAATACCTACTGTACTATCTTTACATCTCTCAAGAGGAACTTCCTGCTGGAATACTTCATTCATAACCGTAAGATTTTCTGAGCTCTCAATAAGCATCTTACCATCAGTAGAAATACTACCCATTCTCTTGAGTACATCTTTAAGATAAAGTCTATCTACTACGATACCCTTATCCTTTGACTTTCTCTGTACATAGGTCTTATAGTTAATTTTAATAGGTTTATACCTCATAAATGCCTGAGTGTTACCACTCTCAATACACAAATAAACCTTTTCTCTGGCTACTGATACAAAATCAGTACCCTCAGATAACTTCTTTAAAAAGCTGACTGAGGAGTATCCTAAGGTAATACCCTTAAATTCATCAGATAACTTGTTCTGAAAGAAAGCAGAACAACTACTATTAAGAGTAAATACATAATCTTCAGCAAAATTAAGCTTACTTGCAGTAGAATTAGAACTATCATTATTCATCAGCGGTAGCAAACTTCCAATATAAAGAAGTAAATCAGAAGATGGAATTGATGAATAGTTCTCGGGGAATTCTGTTTTAACATCAGATAAAATCTTTGCTAAAATAGGAGCATTTTCTACCTCAAAAACACTATCCTGAGCTAACTTAGCATCCTTTTCAGCATCAATAGGAATTTCGTGAACCGTAATCTTAGTACGAACATTGTCGTCTTCAATATCAACCTCTTCTACCTTAGTTTTAAACAAAGTTGAATAAGCGGAAGTAATCTTATTCAAGTCATTAGCTTTAATCTGAAACTCCCAACCTTCTTCAGGAACATCATAAACCTCTGCTTTTTCAAGGGTAGTTCTACTAAATGTAACCTGGTTGTAACCTACCATAGTTACTACCCCATCTTTTACAAGAAAGATTACATTCTTAATCTTGTCTTCTACAGACTTATCAGACAGAATTGTCTGAATATACCCCAGTACTGAGGTAAACTCAGTAAAATCAACCTTAATTTTCATAACCTTACTACCTCTCCTTATACATCAAGTTCAGTACCGTTTAAAATACTACCAAAACCAAAATCATCGAAGTCAACATTGTCAAGACCTGAATAAATATCTTCATCATCGTCATCATTGTCAAGCTCCTTGACAGTATCATCTACTGATGAACCAATAGGAGTTTTTACTTTCTCAGATGCTTCTTCTTCAGCCTCACTTAAACCGAAAACATCTTCATCTTCTGCATCGTCATCATCAAGGCTAAACTCATCTTCGTCGATACCAAAATTGTCCTCTTCTTCAGGGACATCTTTAGTATCATCTTCAACTGGAGATACTTCATCTAAATCTTCAGCATCTTCAATATCTTCAACATCAAAGTCATTGATTGGAGTCTCAATACCCAACAGGGTATTAGCCTCTTCAATATTACCACTCTCAATAGCACTTACAACCTTTGATTTGAGATTGTACTCTTCTTCAATACCCTTTGATACTTTCTTCTGTTCTACAGAGATAGCTTTAATAGTATCTTTAAGTGTATCTCCCTTGAGAGATACCCCATATTCTTTTTCGTACTTAGAGATTTCAGACTCCAGTCTTGACATAAGTACCTCACGCTTTGTTTCAGCCTTAGTACGCTGTACCTGAATCCTTTCGATTTTATCATTTAAAACCTTGATTTCATTTGCATTCATTTTAAACTACCTCCTATATTAGATGCTTTTTCAAGATAATCCTTAGCTATTGCTTTAACCTCAGGTCGTACCCCTGGGATAATATCAATCTGATGATTTAAGTCACCAGACATAATTCTTCCATCCATAATCTCCTTAACGATATCAGTAAGTTTAGCTGACTCATTTGCTCTATCAGCTTCCTCACTATCATCATCAACAAATTCTTCTTTAGGAAAGAATACTTTATCAGCTGGCTCCAAGCCCATAAACTTGGTATCATAAGCTGTTGAGTACTCTCCATCCTCAGACTTAGAATATTCAAAAGTAAGATACCAACAATCATCATACCTATCAACTACCCTTGATGGACTTCCTAAGTAAAATAATCCAATAGAAGAACCATCTCTAAGATTTGTATATAAAATCTCATCACTTGGTATATGGATATGACCACTGAATACAAATGGAACACCCTTAAAGTTATTCAGCAGAGCCAATTCAACACCATTACCTGCTGAATACCAATTCGTTACCCCTTCTATAAAGAAATCTGAATGTCCAAGTACAATGTTAGTACAAATATTAGTATCTTCAGTAAGGTTTAAGGTTTTATGCTCATCACCATAGTTTACAAGATGAAATCTAATCTCAAGACCATCGTCTTTATTAGATCCTGGCTTTCTACCATAGTAATTAAGATACTCAGGATTTTTAATATACCCTAATCCTTCCAAGAAATCAAAATCAGTAAAATCACCAATATCGTGATTACCCTTTACTGAATATACATTTTCCTTTGTAACCTGATTTAATACCTTGAAAAAGTTCTGAGTACGCATTAAGAACTGGCGGTCTTTAATATTTTTCTCATTCACCCCTACCAAATCTCCGAGAAAAATTACAGCATCAGCTTTCTCTTTAGCTACCAAGTCCATAATTCTTTCCATATTGTAGTAGCACTCATACTGGTAATTTTTATGCTGTCCACTAAAGCTTGAGCTCAAGTGTAAATCACCGAATACTAAAACCTTTCCTCGTATATCACAGCTTTTCAGCCTCATAGTTTAAATCACTCTCCCTGCTATAAATAAGCTACCCTATAAACCGAGTTCGTTATAAACTTTCTCGCATTTAAGCAAATCTACTACAACTTGCTAATATTTAACATATCAGGTTAATACCTCTATGTAAGAACCACAGTTATCACACTTTACAAACTTTATACCCTGCTTTTCGGCTTCTTTTACAGCTTTATCAAGTTTAGCAGATACCTTGGTTTGCTTATCCTTGATGTCTTTGATTTCTACAGAACACTCCTTGATTTCTGAAAGCAAAGATACTATTCCCACTAAGCCATCTTCTTTAGCTGTATCTAAAATGTCTACCTCTGGTAAAGGTAAGTCCATACTCTTTAAGGTATTTATTGTTGACATAAGAGCATCAATACTTGTAACTCTCTTAGCATTTACCTTCTCGCATACAGGCAATGAGCTAATACCCTTGATTTCTTTTACTGTATCATCAATACTTGAAATACCAGAATATCTATTCATATCAATTTTAGATACCTCAGGGATATTAGATAATGAATTTAACTCCTCTATAAGAGTAGTAATATCTTTCAATTCTTTGTATTTTGATACTAAACCCTTACAGAGCATCTCTTTATTCTCTAAAGCTGAGAGTAAATCATCAGTGTAGCTGTTTAATTCGTGAAGAGATAAATTAGTTTCCTGTAACCTTGCTTCAGTATTTGCAATACCTGCATTTACTTCATTCTTATCACTGTTTAACAAGGCATTAGCTCTTGAAAGCTCTTCTGTCTTTAAAATTTCGTTAAGGCTATTATAGTTCTCACTACCTGTTGTTTCGATTAACCACAGTTTATCCTGTCTCACCTGGTAGTTTAAACAGCCAGTACTTACAACACATAAACCAAGATAATCTTCTACAACCTTTGGAATATTATCCACCTTAGTAAGTCTATTACCCTCTTTGGTTGTAAAGATACACGCTCCATCTTCATAAACCTCATATAAAGACTGACCTGTAATATATTTATCTCTGATAATAGTAATACCATCATCAAAGTTTACTACAATTCTGAAATACTTTTCACCGTGACGAATAAACTTTGTCTGTGCCTTCGGGTACATATTCATAAGACATACTGCAATAGCTTTCAGCATTGTAGACTTACCACCGCTATTATATCCTTTTATATTTATAATACCCTTCTTGTCAAAACTGATTTTTGCATGAGAATATACCATAAAGTTAGTTACTTCAATATTAGTAATCTTACTATACATAACTACTTCCCCTCTTTGCTGTTTATAATAAAAAAGTGGGCATAGAATTTATACCCTATGCCCACCCTATAATACTTAATTAGTCGATGTCGATACCTTCATCTTCATCTGTTTCATCCATCTGAGGTACAGTACCTTCAAGGGCTTTCTTTTCAGGAGCCTTAAGATTAAAGTTTTCATTACCGCCTTCAATAGATGCACCCATTTCAGATGCTTCCATAAGAGCAAGCATATCCTTAACAGGAGCAAGCACTTCATCAGCGACAACTCTGAGGTCATCAATACTGTACATCTGGTTTGAAACTACAGTTTCACGAGCCTTTTCAGGAGTCCACTCTTCAGTTGACTTATCAAGAAGAAGTCTGAGCTTCTCTGAACCATTGTAATTTCTTGAAATTACCTTCAGATTACGAGCTGCATCTCTCTTGTTGGGGTCTTTACCCTTTGTATCATATGTAAATGATAATGTAAAGAAGTGACCACCTGGATGAGTAGGTTCATCCTCCATCTCTTCAAAGCAAGAGAGCCACTTATCTACATACTGCTTTTCAGAAACATGATACCACATTGTCTGGAGCATTGGCTTTTTATTCTCATCATAGAGAATAGTCTTACCATCATCATTCTTCGTAGCAATAACTACGATAGGGAATGTGAAAAAGCGATTAGCTTCCTTAAGTACCCTTGCTGAGAACTCAGCTGAACGAATAGCTTTTACTGTCTCATTATCCTTGTCCTCGGGGTCAACACCAAGTTTGGTGCACTTATTCTTGATGTGAATGTTGGCTAAATCCCAAGGTTCACTTGTACCATCGCAAAGAGGACAAGTACCATCAAAAATAACTTTGCCATCTTCCTCGAGGGTAAGTCCCTGAATACAACGGTAAGAGAGATACCTCTTACCATCGAGAACAGTATGAATAAGTGGTTTATCCATACGGAGTTCGGGTCCATCTTCACCCTCAACTACATGGTTAGGTACATACACAAGTACCTTCTTACCTGGCTGAACCTCAAATACAGGAAAATGTTTAGGGTCTGTTGACTTCGGAGCAGACTTCATAACTACCTGCACACCTAACTGCTTCTGAACTGAGTCATTAGCCTCCTGAGATAATTTAATCGGAATTGGTTTCTTTAACATCGTTTTTTCTCCTTTAACTAAGTTTTTCGGTTTCTTAATAAGTTTCGGTTTTGAATTCTTAAAAAGATTCGATTAAATTATATTTTAAAAGAGCCTTTTCGCCCCGTTTAAAATACATACATAAAATACAAATCTAACAGCTACATCACAAGAAGTATATATTCTTAAAATCAAAACATATCTTCTATTACTTCCTTAGACATTGCTATTTTATCCTCTTTGGCTTTTCTACCCTTGCTGAATAAGTATCTTATATGGTAAAGAGGAAATACCCCTGCTAATGGTACATCTTTAAAGTACTTATATCTTTTAACTAATCCTAATACACTTATCAGTATATATGTAGCTATAAATACCCCAGATATTACCCCTACCCATATCTTATAGGTCTCGGCAAGATATGCCATAACATCACTCATACTGATACCTCCTTAATAATTAGAAGTTTATGAGCTCTCTACCAATAGCATCATCACCTACTACATTTTTAGCATCGCAAATACCAAAGTCTTCTTTTACCTGGTCATTGTATGTACAAATATGCATTACAATACTACCTTCTTCTATTTTTGATTCACCTATCTTAACTTTGTTATAGTTAAGTACATTTAAATCAAGCATAACTTTATTTACTGCATAAGGTATATCTGCATTATTCAAATCTACCAAAAACATCTTGATAGCCTTTGTAGCGTTATCTATCCTTGATATACTATCGTTGAAAGCTCGTTTCATAGTTTTATTAGTCATAAATAACTCGCCATTATTTGTATTGTAATACATATCATATGATACAAAATTACCGTCAATAGTAGATGCTAAGAGTTTAATATTAACTTCATCATTTACCCCCGATTCTGTTGAAATCGCTACTCGCATAGGGGCATCTACAAAGCAATCGGAAAACCTGTTATCAAATTTCATAGCAATACTTACTATCTTTGAATAAGCAGTACCTTTCTTCAGTTCGACCATTTCTGACATTTAACATTCCTCCAATAATTTTTATGGTTTTATGTTTAAATTCATAACTTTGAGTACCTTACCCACCATAAATACCTCCTCAGGTACTTCATCGCAAATAAGCACATTTATAGCATCACAATCTTTATACTCTCTCTTAGCAATATTTAAGCATTCTTTAGCTTTAGCATAAGACAATGGATATTTAGCCTTAGGTAAATCTTTAGCTTCCAAATCAAAATCAGATACCTGTACTTTATCATTTAATATTGCAAAAGTAAAAATTTCCCCATGACCTTCACTATACAGAGTTTTTACAAAACTTCTTAATGCCAAAACAACCTTCTTAACCTTCATATACAATAACCTCCATAAATCAGCACTCAAGGGTAACTACCCTTTCTTTTTCCTTCCATATATCTTTTAGGATATCTTTCATATCATAGTACTTAATCATATCATCGATATCCTTTAAAGAACCAATCCACTTGAAATATTTACCATTAACAGGTAACTTCCAAGCATCGTTAGCTATTACTTTTCTACCCTCTTTGTCATTATCAGGTATTGCTACAATACCCTTAAACAAAGTATATAAAACCTTAGTGTAATTTGTAGCTTTAATACCCATCAATGCTACGCAATTAAACCCTAAAGACCTAACTGATATACAATCAAATATACCTTCAACAAGTATATAATCCTTTCCTATACCAGTCTTTTCAAACTGTTCCATACCGAACAGCATACACCCTTTTTTAAAAAATTTACTTGGAGTGGTGATATATTTCTTATCATCGGGATACCAACCTATTAAAGCTACTATATTTCCCAACATATCCCTTACAGGAAATATATACCTTCCTTTCAATAAGAAAGTATCTTTATTAGTATATATACCCAAGTCCCTGCTTATTTTTAATAACTTAGTTTCATCAAACAAATCTTCATCTATAAAGACAAAACCTATTTCTTTAAGCATATTTGGCATATTACTTTCTAAATCATACCCTCTTAAATCACAAATACTTTGTATGACAGAATCTTCTTCATAAGATACATCGTTTAGATATTTCCAAACTTTTTTATACCTTGAACAATAATCATCATACTCTTCTTTAGTCAAAGTTTGCATATCAACAACCTACCTGTAAAATATATCCTTCCAAAAGATAGCTAAAACTGCTATCACCCCACAAATTCCTAATACTCCGATTATTATTCTCATAATAGACTTAACTAATAATGATTTTCTTTTGCTTAAAAAATCTTCATTAGACATATCATCTATCCCATAAACATCAAGCATTTTCTTATTTCTTTCTTCTTTTTTCAACCTTCTTTTTTCTATAAATTTCATTAGTATCAACCTTCAATCCAACTATCATCACCAGTTAGCCAAGACAGTAAATCTTGAGAACCTAAGTTACTTACTGATAATCTACCCCTGTTTATTAATGAGTCTTCACCAGTTACTGAACCTATGCAACATACTACCTCCTGACTTCGGGTAATAATAGTATTAATCATATTTCTATTTATAAAATCAGGATTACCTCTTGATTCAAAAACAGCTATAATTACCTTATTCTGACTTCCCTGCATCTTATGACAAGTCAAAGCATAAGCCAAACTAAGATTACCAAGATCTGAACCTGATAAACAAAAATCAGAATTTACAAATCTACCTGTAGCTCTTAATAGCACATACACATCTTTTCTTAAATCTGTATCATATACCTTGATAACCACAAAATACAAATTGTCTCCTCGAACAACAGAATCATTACGCATTGATTCTTCTTTTTCCTTGAAACGCTTTAGCATCTCTGAAAACTCAGGTTCATTTACCTCTGAATATATATCGTCATCTATAGATACCCTATTAGAATTTACTGAATAGATTTTTATATCATTAGTAGGAATTACCCCTACTATTTTGCCCATCTCACCATTTACACAACCAAATGTTATTGTTTGATGGAAAGTTCCATCAGGTTTTAATACATACCTACATATATCATAAGAATTCCTGTTGATATAAATAACCCTATCGCCTTTATAAAACGGCTTATTTTCTTCTTCAGGATTTTTTGATTCTCTGTAGTAAAGCACTTTATCATATTTCCTTAAATCCGCCTGTAAAGGAGCGTTTAACCTATTTGTAGAAGATACTTTTTCTTTAGCTTGATACCCCGAAATAACCTGTATATCATCTTCAGAATACTTTACACCTGTCAGCTCACCCGACATAAAACCGTTAAAAACAGACCTAACTGTAGATACGATAGATAAATCATCGCAATCTTTAGCAATGAAAGTTTTATTATCATAATTCAATTCTCTGCAAATCGGAGTTGACATAAAGTTTATTAAAGATGTATTGTAGTTAATTAAACTATCCTCAGCTGCTCTTTTACTTACCCCTAATTCTACACAAGGTAATAAATTCATTAAGACCTTAAAAGGACAACCTCTTCCTATCGGGGGCAACTGCTTAACATCACCTAAAAAGTACACCATATCATTCTCTTCTACAGATTTAGCTACATTGTATAATAACTCTGTACTACACATAGCCATCTCATCAAGGATATACACAACAGATTGCCTATCAACACCTTCTGGTTTAGGTTTTCTTTTGAATACCCCTTGTAAATAGGATGCCCCACCAAGCATAACATTAAACTGAGAATGTATTGTTTTTACCGTACTATGAACTACTTCAGCAAGCCTTCTACAAGCCTTTCCTGTTGGTGTACAGTAAACGATTGATATATTCTCAAGAGTTTTCAAAGCTTCTGTTAAACAATCACTTGTAGTAGTTTTACCACTACCTGCACAACCACTTAAAACACCTGCATGGAACTTACAGAGTTTAATACCCTCTTTCTGGAGAGGTTCTAATGAAAAACCCTTTTCCTCTTCAAAGTTTTTTATTACTTCTTCTATTGTTTCATCACTAATACCTGTTTCCTTTTTACCCATCTTTTCAAAGGTTTCATAAATCAAAAGCTCACGCTCTAAATCTCTCTGTAAAGCACAATAATTGTTTAAGGTATTTATGACACCTTTCTCGACAAGCTCATTAAAAACATCTTCATCATACCAATGTTTTATAGATACATTGAATTTATTACCTACATAAATATCAATACCCAATAAAATTGAAAGCAAATCTTTTACTTCTGGACTACTCATAAAATTGAAGTTTAATATATTGTTTAAAGCCTTTTCAGGATACTTACAATCAGCTCTTTTGTAATCCCTTTTATTTACAAATGTATTTTGATACTTGTTTCTTCTACCTTTGTAAAAAATACCATTGGCACAATTATCCAAAGTATCTAACATCAGTAAATAAGACCTATACTTATTGCATAAGTTTACTGTATTTTCATCAGGTGTGTAGACATCTCCAATAGAATTGTAAATGATATCACAATCTACAACAGATAATCCCGTACCCAATAATCCTAAAAGGTAGGGATTAACAACCAAAGCATACAATCCCACTTCTTTTTCAAAATGATACCTATTCATACAGTAGTCAATACAATCATTTAAAGTTGAAAAACCTATACCTGTACAAACACCTATTACATTTAAAGTAAAAAGAATATCAGACTGCAAAACGGGTAAAGCATCTATATCATCCTCTCCTGAATACCCTGTGAGGACATTGTTATCAACATATACAAGCTTCTTAAGCTTATCCATACCTCGAGCAATCTGAGATTTCTGTACTTCACTTAAATCTGAACTCGGCATATATTCACAGTTATCTATAAATATATCCACATAGTTTTTAACCTTTTCCTTACCGTAGACACCAAGCTTTCTCTGAGGATATTTTACTACATTCTCAATAAACAACTTACGGAAATAATCATCTTCGAGGTAATCTCTATTATCCCTAAAAGATTCAATTAGTTCATCAACCATACTATTGACAAAGAAATATCGCATATCAGCACTGTTTTTGAAGTCTTCCTTGACAACATCATAATATTCTGATATGGGTTGACCTTCTAAGTGATTTACTAAATGCATATCAATCTTAGAAATATCTACCCTTTCCTTTGTTGCTACGAAATTCTTTCTTACACTTGTAATATTCTTACTCTCATTTTCAGATACTACAAGCTCAGTATAATCGTTTACACCTGTATAAGGGATAATACATTCTAAAGTTTCAGGATAGGGAATGATGTTATCATTTGCAATAGTTACGATGAAATCTTCTAATACCGTACCTCGAGCATCTACATCTTTAGCACTCAACTCTACAAGTACATTAGGTACTAAAGGATATACGGAATACCTTCCATTCTTTTCAGGAGCTCCAAACATAAAAGCAGAAATACCCTCTGTTAAGGATTTGCACTTCTGTCTTCTTATATTAGCACCATAATACTTACTCTTACCAAAAACTTTTACATCTTTACCTACCCAAGATGGGCTGTCTATATAAATAAGTACACTACCTTTTGTAAAATAGATGCTGTTTACATCATAAGTATCTTCTCTGAAATAATCTTCACCCAAACACTTAAGAGCATAAGCATCTAAAAGGGCAAAGTACCCATCAGTTGATTTTACCCCTTCCCCTAAGAAAGAGGGTCTATCTATAAGACATCTTACCCTGCCGTAAATAATAATGTTATTTAATGATGGTCGTCTATAACCATCATTATTGGCATCGTTTAGTGCTTTTAAAACATTTGCATCCATTTTACAATTCCACCTTAATATTATACTAACTTATACCCATCATATACAACCATATTTCCATTCGAATCAGACAACACTGAATTAAGAGAAGTAAGCTTAGACTCAAGATTATCAAGCAGAAAAACAACATAAGAGGCTACCGTTCTTGGTCTCTCGCCATACTCTCCGTGATGTTGTTCTACTACTGCTAAAAGTTGATTGTAAAATTCAATACCCTTCTTTTCTACAATCTCACTCTTATTTTCACTTAAAATGAGTACACCGAAAGTATGATGAGAAAGTGACAAACCTTCTTCAGACATTGCACCATTATCATACTCCATAATTTTACCGATATCGTGTAAAGCACAAGCAATGAACAACAAATCAGGTGATACCCTGCTCATAATCTCTGGGTACATTTTGATAAGAGTTGCAAGCCTTACTACCTTTGTTGTGTGAGCCAAAAGACCACCTTTACAGTTATCGTGGTGACTTACAGCTGCAAATTCACAAAGAAACTTTTCTTTATAAGGAGCAATTATATTCTCAAACAAGGCAACTACCTCTTCGGAACAATACTTTCTTAATACCTTGAAAAGAGTATCGTTCCACTGAAGTACATCATAAACATCTTCCATAAAGTCAGATTTGTTTATAGAACTTTCACTTAAATCGACTACATCCAAATCAGAGATGATAACTGAGAGAATACCTCCGTAATTATCAATCTTGCCCCTGATTCTGCATACATTACCAATGTATTCATCTTTATGAGTTGATAATTTACCAAAGGCTGTATCATTTGACCATACCTTATAGGCAACCTGCCCTTTAGCCTGAAAATTACCCGAAATATACTGTCCTCCGTTCTTAGTAGGTAAAACCTGCATTGACTGCATAAGTACACAGCCATCTACATACATACCATTATTAAACTCTGACAAATCTTTTCTACATAATACCTCTACCATACATAATCTCCTTATACATAATACTCAATTTTTCCATCTACCTCTTCAGATTTTACGAGCAAAATACCCATCTGGAACGGAGTGATGAAAGTTTTACCTTTAATATGAATTCGATTAGGTCTTGAAACAAATGTAACCACACAAAAAACCCAATCGTTATCATCGTTAGGATTTATTACCCTGATTATATCTCCTTCTTTTACTTCGTTTTGTATATTTCTTGGTACAATTGAAGTCAAGCTATGTACTCTGTTATTCATTACATCTTTGACAGTAAAAATACCTTCTTCAAGTACCCAGTCAATATTATTTGGGGTTACATCTTCATCGTTAAAATCAACAAATTCATCATGCCCTATTGATGATGCATATGCCAATACTTCTTTTTCGTCCTCAAGATAACCTCCATTCGGTAGGGTTAAACCTACATAATCCCAAGGCTTTTCAATCATTCTGTTTGTGGATAAAGATAACTGTTTCATAATTTTACCTCCTGTTTAATTTTATGGTTATATTTTACCATATTTTAAAGGATAATGCAAGCTATTCCTAAATAGAAGTTATTGAAGTATTAGCATTATTTTCTTTCTTCCAGTACAATTTTTCAAGTATATCTGCAAGGTACTCTCCCTGACTTAACTTAAATATATCAGCTGGAGAGTAATTTTCCCTTATTGTGAGTATGTTTGTCCAATCTTCATAGTTATCCAAGAATACCCTGATTATCCTGTTTAAATCATCACTCTCTGACCTACTGGATACTATTCTACCAAGCCACTGATTCTTTATTAGTACCCTTTCCCTCTCTTCTATCATAGAAGAATTGTTTGGAACTACCATCACAACAGGAATACCCATACTTTTCAAAGTTTTCAATAACACATCATTTTGCTCAAAAAATATAAAATCTACAATACCTATTGCTTTCTCTATAGTTTTTATACTTTTTGGATATCTGTCGTTACAATTTAAAATTGTACAACTACTTTTCTCTTTAAACAAATCTTTTCTAATCAGAATTTTATTCTGATTGTAATAAGTGTAATTTCTACCGCAAGCTGGGAATACACTCACTACACAAGTTTTCATATAATTCAATACCCTCTTCCTACAAATTTTATAAAATACAAGATTTAAAATTCTCACTCTACAGAAAATCAAACCTACAAAAATAACAAAAAATTAAGAAAAATCAAACTACTTTCATAACATATTTGATACCTAAAATTAACCATCATATGTAGGGCAATTTATATATCTAAGATTTTAACAAAAATTCTTAATTTAAGAAAATTACTATATCAGTACACATTATTTATACCCTGCAAAGAGTATAAATCAAACTACCCGTTAACTGGGTTTCCTCATCAGCATAAGCAATCAAATTTTCCCTACCTGCTACATCAATTAAGGCTTCTACCTGCTGACCACAAATATTACCCATTTTGAATACTTCATCATTATTTATGAAGTATAAAGAAATATCTTTTTCACAACCCTTAGTATTACTTCGTACCATATTACTAATAACTTGTACCTTGTGTTTTGCCAATTTAAAACCTTTTTTGAAAATCATACAAGGGTATTCCATATTTGTAAAAGTATAATTGGTAACTTTATCCGTAATACCCTTTACTTCTTCTACTTGTTTATTTTCATCATAACCTTCATAAATACCCATTACACAGCACTCCCACCGTAAAGTTTTCTATAAGAAAACAATTCTACCGAATCCATCACAAAATAAAAAGGACTTCTTAAAGAAGTCCTTAATATTTATTTTTTAAACTTTCGCCTTATTATAAACCATACCACAAATATTACTATCAGTACCCCTACTACAATAGATATAACAAAAATCATTCTTGGAATAACATTGCTACTCTGCGAGGAAATAACTACCTCGTCATCACTACTCATTGTAACCCTTTTACCTGTCACTATCAACCTGTGAGTATTTACAGCGTATGGATAACAAGTTAAAAGACTAACATAATCTTCTCCTTCGTCAATACCCAATAAAGAAGTGTCATTAGGCTCTACAATGTTTATTTCAAATACTCTATATTTTAAAGTTTTATTTAATACATTGATATAAAACTCATCCCCTACCTCTAACTTAGTTAAGTCATTAAAAAAGGTTTTTCCTGGATAAGCCGTATGAGCTGAGATAACAGCGTGAGTATTTTCTCCACCGATAGGAAAAGAGGTTCCTGGCATATGACCTGCACCTTCATCTAATACATCATCATCTATGCCGTGATAAACTGGTAAGTTAACATTAATCTTTGGTATATCTACTGAACACATAATACCGTTATCAACATTTAGAATATCGTAATAATCACTATCATCACTTTCTTCAAAATCCCTTTCTTCGGTATCATATAACAACTTATTATAATTTTCAGCCTCTTCTAATAAAGAAGATTCTTCATCATCGGATAAGGCACTAACTACATTAGAATAATTAGATACCCTGCTCTCATTAGTGATATCATTTATTATATTACTAACAGTAGGGTACAGTAGAAATCCCACCGCAACCACTAAAAGCATTACACTTATAATCAATATCGGTTTGAATTTTTTCATACTGTACCCTACCTCTTAGTTATTCAATTTGAGATACCCTATTCTCTAAGGATTAGTTTTCTCTCTTCTTCTTTCTCATAGCAACAATACCATAAATTGCAAGACCAAGTACTGCTACTGAACCTACTGCAATTGCACCTACATACATAGCTGTATCACCAAAACCACCAGTTTTAGGAGTTACAAGCTTAGTGTCTGTGACACCGAATGTTGCTGTGCCATTTTCCTGGCAAGTCTTTACATATGTGCCATCTGTAAGTGTATCATTATAAGTAGCTGAAAGGTCAATTGTAATTACCTTACCATAGAGGTTGTATCCTTCTGGAGCAATTGTCTCTACTGCATAGTAAGTACCGCTTGTTAAACGAATTACTTCATTCTTAGAGTTCTTATAAGCTACCTTACCCTGAGCGTCTGAAACACCCTTAGCAATTGCATTTGTCTGAGCCTTAGCATCAGCTTCAGTCTTATAGAGCTCAAAAGTAGCACCTGCTAAAGGCTTGTTATCAGGGTCATTCTTTGTTGAAGTAATAGCATATGTGTAAACATATACTGTATTACCCTCATGCTCCTGAACTACATCATTCTTATTTGAGTAAGAGATTTTAGGCTCTGTGTTCGGGTTACCCTTTGGTCCTACAACAGCTTCCTTATTCAGGACAGCTGAATATGTAACACTTGTGTAATATACATTATCTTCATAGAAGAAATCTTTCTGTAAGAAGTCCTTTGATAATGCTACTGTGAACTTAGTGTTCTTAGTAATATCACTACCATCAAAACCTGTTTCATAAGTTACTGTGTAATCAGGAGTAGCACCTGTACCGCTAAGAGTTTTTACAACCTTACCGTTTTCATCCTGTAGTGTTACCTTGAATGAATTCTTTGAAAGTGTTAAACCTTTTGACATATCATCAGTTACATAGTAGCTGTTGAGTTTGAAATCTTCAACTGTGTACTTATCACCAGCAGGTGTTGTAATTACATGAGATTTTTCACCAGTTACTGTAGATTTAATTTCGAAATCTACTGTATCACCTAATGAAACATCAGTGAAATTCTCATTGTTCTTAGTGCTGTTTGTGATTGTCTTCTTTGTAGTAATGTCTTCATCAACTACCTTAGTTGCAAGTGGAATTGAATCAATTTCGTATGTCCAACCCTTTTCGTTTGACGGATAATAAGGAAGTGCAAAGATTGAGTTTCTTACTTCCTTTACACCTGCAGGGTAGTTAACAGCCTTAACATAATAAATACCCTGGTCAAGGTTGCTGAACTTAGCAGTTGTATTAGTAGCAGATGTCGGTCCAAATGAACCTACCTTAAGGGTATCTGCGATTTTATCAGTATCTAAAGCTGCAAGTAAGCCTACTGAATTACCATCTTTGATATCCTTTGTTACTTCTGCACTGCTAACCGAAGATACAAGTGACTTATACTTTGTCTCATAAGGACTTGTAGAATTTGATACAAGGTCAGCTACCTTATAAACATTGAATGTGTAACCTACCTTATCACAGGTTACGGAAAACTCTACTTTCTTAGACGAATCAAGTAAAGTCTTGGATGTTGCTGCTGATACTCCAATGAGTGATGTTACAATCATCATCACTGCAAGTACCACCGCCATAGTAAATTTTGCGATTGACATTTTTCTCATTGGTTTTAACCTCTTTTTAAAAATATATTAACCTTCTTTGCTCTCGCAAAAGCAAGAGCAAAGATAGATAATGAAATTAACAACGAAACTAAGCCTATCCAATAGATACCCATATCTCCGAAAGAACCAGTCTTAGGTAAGAGAGTATTGTTATCTATTACTGTGATACCGTCATCGGTTAAACCAATATCAGGTTTATCGGCAGTTAATGAGAACTCAATCTTATCTCCGTAAGGCATCTTATTTGCAGGAGCCTTAGTTTCTACTAAATAGTAATCACCCAAAGGTAAATTACCGATATTTAATGTACCTTCATCTGAAGTCTTTAATGTGGAAGTACCCTTCTGCATATCTTCAGCTCTGTAAGTACCCTGTGTTTTAGTAACATCTACTGAAACTACCTCATCGCTTGTGTAAGATACAGTATCATCATCAGCTACAGCCTTAGTTACCTTATGAAGTTCCCACTCAGAACCTGCAAGGTTATCGCCGTTTTCATCCTTCTTATTAAGAATTACTGAACCTCTGTGGTTGATCACTCTTAATAAATCATTAGAAAACTGCTTACCCTCGTCTAAGTACACCTTTTTCAGCTCAGTAATCTCTTCAGAAGTAGCATTATTATACAACTTTGCTTTACCCTCTGTATCGATTACTACCTTGATAGTATAATCAAGAGGTACATACCCCTCTGGGGTAGTTGTTTCACGCATATAGTAAACAGTATCTTTAACATCACTGTAAAGAAGATTGTTAAATCCTACAATACCCGTTGACTTATCAGATACAGACTCTGGTACTGCATTCATATAGAAGTCCCTTGTCTGAACCTCACAAGCTTCATCATTATAGAGAGTAAAACCTGCACCTGCAAGTACATTTGACTTTTCTACATCAGCATTGTCATCAGTCTTTACAAATTCGAAAGAAGTCAAACGAGGTGTATTCTTTACAGTTGTTTCTGTAACTTCACCATTTACAATTTCTACTTCAACGCCATCTTCTTCAGAGATGATGTAATTTGTAGGTGACTTAACTTCTTTCAATTTATATTTACCACTCGGTAAACCTGTAATAGACATTGTACCAACATCATCAGGATTTACCAACATACCATGATGTCTTTCTGGGTAGGTTAACAAATCTGTAGAATAAGAAGATGATTCCTCAGATTGATATACATAAGTACCCAATTGCTGACTTACAATCGAAGAAAAATGATTGCTTACCAAAGTCTCTGTGCCATCATCATTTACCTTATACAGATTAAAGGTAGCTGAATCCTTGACAACTTCACCTGTGGTAGAATCTACTTTGGTGACTTTGAGAGAACCTTCACTCTTATAAGTTAAAGTCTGGTCTGTATCAGTTAAATCACGGTGAGTTGCGATAAGTTCATCGTCATAATACAAATCTTCAACTACTACAACAGATTTACCTGCATAGTAAGTAGAATCAAGACAGTATCTAATTACAATGGACTGGCTTTCAGCCTTTGCTGTAAATACTGTTGATAAAGTTTTATTATCTTCAGATACCGTTACTGGTAAATTAGTATTACTTAATGTAGCTTTTACACCATCTTTTAATAATACCACTGCCTCTTCAGTATCTTTAGATAACAACTGACCTGATATTGTATACTCCTTGCCTGGAATTAAACCAGTCATATCAACTGTATCATAAATATAACCTCTTTGTCTTACAGGCACATTAGTATTGTAAATATCACTTGATGACGAAGATGCCTTTGTTTTAATTGTAGGATTCAGAATTGTTACAGTCTGGTCCACATCATTTATATCCACATGAGATGCAATCAAACTACCACGATAGTATAAATTCTCATAAACTACAATATCTTTATCTGCAAGCTCTGAAGTATCAATACCCAAATCCATTTCTACTTCCATAGACTCTGCTGTAGCAACAAAATTCTTGTTTGTAAACTGAGAATTTATACGCTTAGTTGTAGCTTTATCAATTAAATACCCCTGTAATGAATATGTCTGACCTACAATTAAGCCAGTCAAGGATACTGTATCTTTAACAGTATCATTACCCAATGCATAAGCATATTTGGTATTCGTAGATACCATAGATGCTTTAGTCTTAATGGTAGAACTAATGAACTTAACAGTCTGGTCAGCATCATCTAAGTTTTTATGCTCACCATATGTGTAGTAGAATTCTTCACCACTATACAACTGCATACCACCAATTTCTTCACATACAACAACTTCTCTACCTGCAAGACTATCTTTATAAGCAGATAAATCAAATACTAATTTCATCTGCATAGTCTTTGCTAAAGCAGTAAACTTGAATCTACCTGAATCACTGTTCCAACCGCCACCATCAGGTTTAAAGGTAGAACCGTCGGATGCTTTGGTGATAAGAGTTTTATTACCCTTAGCGTCTACAAGATAGACTTTAGCTTTATCAAGTATCTTTCCAGTATCTTTAAACACCACATAAGGAGATAATTCATACTCTTTAGTAGCATTTAAGTTTTCAAGAGTGATGGTTTCTGCAATAGAAGTCTGAGACAATTTACCCGAAATATAACCTACTTTACCATTACCCGATGCATTTACCACCTTAGCAGTTGTATCTACAGGTAAATCAGAGTAAGTTACAATCTGGTTTGTATCATTTGGGTCTTTATGAATACTACCTGGATCAACCTTACCATTCTTCATAATAGAAGAACCATCACTGTAAGTCAATGTCTCATAGACTACAAACTTACGGGTAGTTAAATCTGCGTTTCCTTCTGGGAATTTAAATCTGATGTTTGATACATTAACAGTACCACTATCTGCTTTTGGGCGAAATTTTGTATAAATCGCCTTTACAAATTTTGTACTTGAGGTATAAATAATATCAGCAGGAGTACTGGACACCTTACCATTTACAATTTCATAAATTTCAGTTTTTAACCTGTATTCCTGATTCTTATCTAAGCCAACATAAGTAACTTTATCAGTAATATTACCCCAATAGTCATCAGGAATATAAGAAATATCATCATCTGTAGCCATATTCTTAGCTACAGTAATCATACTAAGCTCTCTACCCCTAAATGATACTGTCTGGTCTGCATCAGTAATATCTTCATGACTACCAAGTAATTCACCTGTTGCCTTGTCATAAATGAAAGCATAAGCTACAACTGAATCCTTTTCTAAACCATTAGAATTGAAGTAATACTTCATATTATATTTACCGTTGCCACTACTCGACGCTGTCCTGGTTACTTCTTTCTGAGTAGCCTGCTTACCTGATGAGTCTTTAAGAATTGAGCCATCTTCATTTAAAAGAGGTACTTTACTACCGTCACTCTTTCTGATGAGCATACCCTTAAATGTGTACTCCTTACCACCTGTTAAATTACTATATGTAATTGTATCAGTGATACAACTTTTAGCACTTGTAAAAGCATTGTGAGAGTTTGTATTAGCATCAATAGCTGTTGTATCCATCTCTACCTTTGGAGTCTCATCTACTGGGAGTTCTACTTGGTCAATCCAACCTGACTGTCTCCCCTTAAGAGCTCTGTAATAAATTACAGGAGTAAGCTCATACTTCTCAGGTGCTTGTACCTCTGTTACTTTAAGAGTACCAAAAGGAACAACAATTGACTGAGAACCCTCTTTATTAAGTTCAGTATAAACATCATCGGAATTAAAAGAAGAAGTATGCTGAATATATTTATCATCTAATTCAGCATAACCATCCTCATCTGTTTTAATATACCAAGTTCTTGTTGGTTTACTTGCAGTAAACTTTGGAATTTCAGCATTTGGATCTGAAGTATCTACCTGAAAATTATCCTCATATTTAGTAGAATCTAAATACTCCGCATAATACTCAAGTTTAAATACCGCATTTTCAAGATACTCGGTTTTACCTGTAATAGCATTATGTTTCTTGATAGAAATAATAAAAGGGTCGTTCGCAGGCTTATCAGCAATACCCGATGATTTACCGTTAGGTCTGTAGATTTTTAAGCCTTCACTTGTTACATAACCACTATCTGTCAACTGATATACAGTATTATCAACAGTATAACCCTTTGGAGCAATCAGCTCTTTTACATACCAACCAGTGAATACATTCTTGTCTCTACTCTTAACAGCTCTTACTGGAGTACCTGAATTTTTATTCTTGTACACAGCACTGGTATCTTTAGAATTTGTGCCATAACCTTTAGAGCCTTCGGCAAGGTATGTACCATAACCATCTTCATCAGTGGTAATATAGCCTCTGCAGTTTTTACCACTATCGGCGTCACTTCTTAACCAGTAAATACCGTAAACAGCACCTTCATAAGAGTAACAGGAATTACCCTTGGTTAATTCAGGATTGGCTGAAATTTTATTCAGCTGGATATTAATCAATGGGTCATCCTCAGGAGTACCTGCTTCTACACCATACTTGGTATAATAGTGAGCTCTGTAAATAGGAATATTTTTACTATCCTTCTTACCTACATTCATAAACTCATAGTACCCATTGTTCCCTCCTGTTTGCTGGAAGTCAGAACCCTTAGTGTACTTACCACTTGTCGGAGCTTCAACCTCTTTAGCGTAGTATGTACCCTTCGGGATATTTGCACCTGAGTTTCTACCCTCGAATCTACTGCCTTTATCATTCTTATCCGTATTAGTACCGTTGCCTTCGCCCAGTTTTCCATAACCATACTCATCGATAGTAATGTAGGCATCTTTACCACCAAACTTAAAGGGCTTAGTACAAGCTTTATCAGTGTAAATGTTATATTTAGCACCTGCTCTGCTGTAATCAGTGTTAAAACCCTTTACTGAACTGTCTTTAGCCATCTGAAGTTTAATCGTGTTTGCGGAATGAGGAACTCCAACCTTAAATAAACCACCTGTCGTTTGTATTGGCGAGGATGCAATAAATCCAGTTGATTCTATCGCAAAAGTAAGATAGATATACCCTGAGCCATCACTCTTTCGTCCATCCTCATACTTTAACAAACGCATTACAGCTGATCGTTCTCCACCTCCTGATGGAGAACTAACACTTGCGTGATGACAATAAGAAACAAAACCTTTATTATATGCGTCAGCACCTGGGTATGAACCTTTTGATGATTTACCAGTTTTATCATAAAACTGAAAATTAACAGGCTTACCGTTAAATTTAATTGACTTACTTACACCTATTGTGGCGTTAAGTAGGTCATCATCTATGGTATCATGATCCCAAACCTCTAAAGGCTCTAATTTCCCTAAACTTCCATCCCATTTATCAGAAGAATAACCTTTTCTACCCACATAGATATCTACAGTAGTAGAGATGTTCTCTTTACCCTTGAACATTGACACATCTGTGCCCTCTTTTAAGTAAGAGGTTGGTAGTCTACCCATATCTACACCATGACCTGGAGTAGCTAAACATACTTTAAAAGAAGAATTAACTTCTTTATTTATAACTACTCTTACATCACTAAGTACACCAAAACTACCAATAGATAATACATTTTCTTTAACAGAATAATACTTTTTATTTAAAGCATTATTTGAACCATTAATGAAAACAGAAATATCCTCAGCAGAAATAGACTTATTGGTATCTAACAACAGACTAAAGTATTCATATGGGTCATTAGAAAAGGTTTCTTTATTCAAAAGCTTACCCTTTCCGTCTTCAACTGTAACATTTACTTTAGCTGAAGTTTTTAAAGATGTTGTAGCTAATAACTGAATCTGAATATTAGCAAAGTCAGAATTATTATCAGTCTTTATAGCATCTTTAGAAATTGTAGCTATATTACTATCAAAATCAAAAGATACACCATCTTTTACTACAATACCCTTATCGTTACCTCTGGCAAATATTACATCCATAAATTTATCTGAAGAAGTACCATTTACAAGAGGGGTATTAGCCACTACCTTATAAGAATTACCGTCATCATATACAGGTACATAACTCTCTAACTGATAAAGTACAGAATTCTGATTACTCAGCATAACTTTATCAATAGTTTCCGTACCTGTTATTTTAGACTTATCTAAAAGTAAGTATTTTACTAATACTACCTTAGTATCATCTTTAGGTAAAGATTTAACTTTTGAAACCTCATCAGGTTCTTCGGGTTTATCTTCTTTAGGTTTATCTTCCTTAGGCTTATCATCAGATTTTACTTTATAATCTGTACTGTAAATAAGATTATTTGAGTTAACATCGTCAATCGCTTTATGCTTTGAAAGATACCCTGTGAATAAAGCACTTGCTTCAGATGTCGAACCTGCTACCACATTATAGTCTACAGTTTTACCATAGTTAGAGGTCTCTAAGCGAGTACCATCACTATTTGCTGCACCAATAATGTAAGCACCTTCTACACATCCTGGAATAAAGTATGAAGCATCAGTACCGTTATTACCTGCTGCTCCTACTACTGTGATACCCTGATTAATAGCTGTTTCAATTAAATCCTTAATTGAAGAGTTGTCCTCATTGGCAATACCCACAAAAGACATATTAATAATGTCTACCTTCTTCTCAATAGCATACTGCAAACCTGCATATACCGAAGAAGTTGTACCTCTACCATTTGAATCCATAGCTTTAATGGAAATAACCTTAGCATCTTTATCCTGAGAAAGGATTTTAGAAATCATCTCATCACCGTGACCGTTATCATCTGATACATCATCACCAAGCATTGAAACACGCTCGATAACATTGTCTCTCTCAGATGAACCTGTATCGATTACAGCAATAACATTGCTCTGATTTACTTCCTCTGTATCTGCTTCAGATAATTCGCCAATAGGGTTAATACCCTCTGACATCTCATCTTTTTCAACATTTGCAATATCAGATACCTCAAAATCAGCGGTATCTACATTGACAAAATCAGCAATCTTGGATAAAGCTATATAAGCTCTTTTTGTAGCATCCTCGGATGGGAACTGTAAAAGTGATACCCCATTGTATGTAGAGAGTACACTTACATCATTAAGAACATCTTCTACTGAGCTACCTACAAGTAATCTACAAGTAGAAAAATCTAAATCATTAAGTTCCTCATCTTTATCAATTGACACTGTTAAGGCATCAAAAGATACTGTAACATACTGAGGTTTTTCACTTACTACTACTGAATCAGTCTTTGTTGAAATCTCATTGGATAAATCCTCCTCTGAAACATCACCACTATCAGTGGTAGTCGAATATTCTGATACCTTATATCCAAGGTCTGCAACAGCCTTAACATCTAAGGTAGTACCAATCGGCTTTTCTACCTTAAAGTCATAATCGGCATTATCACAGTTTACTGTGGCTACTTCGCCGTTGCTATCTTTTGACTGTACCTCATTATCCTTTAAACGATAAGAGGTTTCATCGTCTTGTGCATTAACTTTAACCGAACCATTGTCAGTAAGTTTAACATACACAGTACCCATCTCTCCTGATGAGACTTCATCAGCAAAAACTGGTATAGCTCCCACCCAAGTGGTTGCCATCGTTACAGCCGAAAGTACAACTGCAATAGCCTTCTTAAAACTATTCATTGTCTTGACTTTCTCCTTTACTAAATATTTATAACTTCTTCAATAGAAAGTTATATATCGGTGTATTAGCGAATGAATTTATTGGGTCTATCTCTAATACCAATACCCATGGGCATCACCTTCTTTAATATAATCAAACGGTAAATTAAAGAAAGCCTAAGACATTTTACTTTTTACAGAGTAATCTTTCTAATTAAAACTCATATATTTAATTGTATTGACTATAATATAATTATAATCACTTACCATATAAAAATCAACCTATTTAATAGCCATATCTAAAAAAGTATAGCTATTCTACAATAAATCAATAGAAATATGGTAAATTTCACACATAAAGTCTATATCACCGCCTTAAAAATTAACTACATAACAATATCTATTCTATATAAAAAATTACAGTATTAGTATATTTAAACACTAATACTGTAAACTCTTAATATTTGATTAAATTACAATACCTTATTCTACAGGTTTGTTCTTCACCTCTAAATCACCCTCTAAAAACCACCCGAAACTGAATATATTCTTAGTTGAGAAATTATCTTCTAATTCATCTCTATAAACTACATAATACACAATATCCCCATAATGGTTTTTAGCTATACCTGCTACCCTGCACTGTTTACCATTCTTTTTAAAAACAGCTACATCTCCAAGACCGAACTTATACCTTTTGGATTCTTCATTGGTCAATTTAGATAGGGTTTCTTCAGGTACTACCAATCTTTCTCCTTGGTATATCACTTCATAGCAGATACAAAAACTACTTACCACATATGGTGTAAAGTACCCGTCCTCAGGTTGAGCAACTCCTATTCTATGAATAATGCCTTCTACCTGTTTACTATCACTTTTAGTACCTTTAGGTAACCTTATACTTACCTTTTCTCTTAAACAAAACTTAGGTTGCATAAATAACCCCTTACAACTTCTCTATGTATCTTTCTTTTAAGTAGGACTTGTTGCCTACATCTTCACAAATACCTATTGTATATGAATTTGCTGGTTTAGGTTTAACTGTCTTGTAATGCCCTTCAGCTTCTTTTACTGAGTTAAACTTTAAAGCTAACCCATACCCTGAAAAGAATCCATACTTGGTAAGAAAATATACATCTTTACCCCTCTTAGCTATGACTAATAACATAACTATACCTTCTTACAAAGGATTTTCTTTAATACTAAGGAACCCTCTTCAATAGCATATACCCCTGCTGAATATTCCTTAGGTATTCTACTTCTTAAAAGTTTATATGCATTTACAGCAAGTTCTTCACAAGAAAATTTTGTAGCTTTATTAAAGTCTGTAGAGAGCTGGGTGTCATAAGTACCCTCTTGATTTAAATAGTACCCTACACCCAATCTTATATCTTTAATTGCCACTACATACTCAGACATTTCCAATTTTAATACCTTCTTTCTTACCTATCTTATTTAGCACATTTTCTGGATACCACTTGAAAGTATCAGGCTCTGCATAGGAGATGTAGTATTCAACTTCACCCTTATCATTTTTACGGATACCACCAACTCTTCCAGAAAGACTCTTCCCTACAGTGACAACCTCACCGATTTCATAGTTATAATTTTCCTGTTCTTTATCAGAAATCTTTTCCAACTCAAACTCGAAAACACGAAATCTCTTATTAGGAATACCCTCTATTTCTACTGAATAGGAAATTTGGCAATCACCACTCATACAATCTGTATTGAAACAGCCTTTATTGTACATAGTAACATTAACTTCTACAACTTTAGCTTTGATACTTGTGTATTCTGTTTTACCTAACTCTGGGAGTAATGCTATTGAAAAACATCTACCCAAACTTAAAAGAAGTTTTACTTCTTCACCTATATAAAATTTATTCTTCATAAATTACCCTCCTATATTATCTACTGTAAATACTACAGACATAATATGTCTCCCTGCAATATAATTAACACAAAAGATACTATAATTATTAAACCTATTACCATCATCACTACTGATATTATTTTAGAACAAAGCATACAATTAAATGTAACACTTATACCCAATGCAATAGCACTTACCCCTAATGTAATTAGTGTAATAATAAAAATTGAAACCAACATTTAAACAACCCCTACAAAGTTTTATGTAATTTGAAGTCTTCTCCTTCTAAAGCGTATATTGCCACTGAACAACCTATTGGTATTCTATCTTTTAATACCCTATAAGCTTCTTCAGCAAGTTCTCCACTTGAAAACTTAGGAGCGTCATCTAAATTAGTAGTTAATTGGTCTAAATAATCAGCTACTGGGTTTAGGTAATAAACTTTATCATTTAAAATATCCTTTACTACTACCACATACTTAACCATTTTTAACATCCTCTCAATAGTGACAAGCACTAAGATTTTATATACCCTTTAATTTCATTTTAAAATAATCTATCTTGTAAGTAATAATATTATACCCACTCTAATAGAATTGATAATACTGCGAATAGTATTACAGATATTACTATATAATACCCTGCCATTATAATTGGCTTCTTAATAGCAAACCCTGCAAAAACACATACTACTATCAATATCAAGAGCATACACAACCCTACTACCCTATACGCTATATACAACATATCATACACCTATTATAATACAAAAGACCAACCTCTCAATCTTCTTAGAGAAAGGCTGGTCTTTTGAGATGAAAAAATATAAATTAAAACTGGATAACTTGTTTGAGTCTACGGCATTTAAAGGAGTACCCTCTAAATGCCGTTTCACAAAAGGAATGAAAAATGAACAACATAGCAATAATTTCTTATTGCACTGTTAGTTTAACATAATTCTTTGAAAAATAAAATATGTTCTCATTTAAATTTTAAATTTTCTTAAAATTTATTTTTTTAATCCCTGTACCCTATTACCTCTAAGATTATACCCACTATACAGCCTAATACAACCAACAAGCACAATCCTATACCTACCAAAGACATTATCTGATAAATTCTATCCATAATTTTGTACCTCCAACTTTATATTGTATATTTATTTTACCATATTTTAACATACAATTAAAGATATTCGGTAACAAAATTGTAACAATCTTTGATTTTGATTAATAGTAATTAACTGATATTATTTACAATAAATATCAGACATTATATTTATAACAAATACTTTTTTCATTGATGTCAATATTGAGCAATTCTTTAGCTCTCTTAATATAAGCATTAATAATACACATCTCATTAGTATTTGTATAGCCAGATAAATTATGGTTTAAAGGATAATTTACCAAATCATCTACAGATTTAATTTCAGCACAATACTTAGAGATTGTACTATCTATCCTCTTTTTCTGATAATCCAGTGCTCCTTCAAGGAATTCAAAAGCACTGCATGGTCGAATATAATAACTTGAATAGTATTTTTTATGAAATGAACTATTAAATTTTGAGGCTATTATCACATTTATGGTAGCATCACTATCATCAGCACCTACATTTTCCACAATGCATTTTAATACATCCAAAGTTTCTTCATCTACATAATAAATAAAACTCTTTGTAAGCATAGCCATCCTAAGTTCATTGATTTTCATAAAAATTCCTCCTTTTTTATTAAATAAGTTTGAAATGTTACCTATGTAAAACATTTTACCCTACTGAATTAAAAGCCTCCTCAGCTGTAGCATAAACATTTTCTGGTGCTATGCAAAACCATCTTTTATGAGTACATTCTTTGGTTGACTCGTTATATTCAGGTGTAAGCTCTACATCGAATTGAGAATCAAAAGAACCAAATAAACCTACACTACATCTTAATACATCAGAAGTGTCTTTATCAATACAGTAAACACTTCTATTTTCAAGTCTTGCTCTTTCAATATCTCTGTCTTTCATTAAAATACCTCCTTTAAGTCCTGTATAATTTTTCTTCTTAAGGTTGAGTTCATTGCTATACCTATCAGGTGAGCTTCTACTGTCGATAAAGAAATTTCTTCGTCCTTAATTGCTTTTGATAATACCCTTATGTATTTATTATAGTCGGGGTGCTTTACTGCTTCCTCGACTGATAGGTGAAAAATATTCTTTAAACCCTCATCACCTACAAAACTGCATATTGTCATCTTAATACCTCTTTTCTATTTTAAATATGATTGCTTTCTAAAGATACTAATCAAAAGTGTACCCCATATAAAATAATACTGATACAAGTAATATTCCACCCACAACCATCAATATACAAAAAGCTACACTATGTTTACCTCTCTTGTACCATGAAACTAAATCCATTGCATATGAAAATTCTATCGCTACGAAATAGATGAATAATAACAACAAGCAATTAATATAACCCATATACTCTACAACCTTTCTATTTTTAAATAAGTAATTATTTTTACACTATTAATACCCTTGGTTTTTCCATTTTACAAATTACTGAAATACATTAATAGCTATAAACATT
>ULQE01045344.1_pt1 | contig 29243 bp, 54 predicted proteins | sample 1954171 | NCBI WGS metagenome assembly ULQE01 (sample SAMEA4835647, study PRJEB28245) | human gut metagenome | biome: gut microbiome; material: fecal sample | place: Denmark | collected 2008
ATGGGCGAACGCTCATAGCGACATTGAGGTAGAAATTTATGAAAGCAATGATGACTCCGCTGACTGAAGAGCAGCGTCTCATGGTGGAGGAAAATATCAACCTTGCCTACAAGATGGCGTGGGATCTGTATAAACGCTGCCGCGTCTTTCCGATTGAGGACGTTAAGCAGATTTGCTGTATGGGTCTGTGCCGTGCGGTAAAGAACTACGATCCTTCTCTTGGCACCACGCTTTCCACGCTGGCGTACATCAGCATGAAGAACCTTTTCTTTCAAGAGGTTCGCAATAAGCGCCAGCCGGAGATGGTCTCGTTGGATCAGCCATGCGACAGTGAAGAAGAGGAGTCCATGATGGATTTCCTTATGTCGGAATTGTGTGCAGAAAATGTGATAGGCGAAGACGTGCTGTGTCTCTCCATGGATTTTGACGCTTATCTCAGTCATGAGAATCCTATGCGTCAACAGGTCATGCGGCTGTCTCTGGCAGGGCTTAACTGCCGGGAGGTTGCGGAAGAAGTCGGCTGCACCCGGCAGAATGTGGATCGTATCAAGGCCGCTGTTATCAGGGGCTTCACCAAGTGGATGAAAGGAAAGAAATAAAATGGATAAATATCTCAGCGTCATCACGAACTTTGGTTGCCATTATCAATGCCCGTATTGCGTTGTCAAAAACAACGGCTTGCTTATTCCTAAGACGACATTGGGCGGGCTTGATATGCTAAAGGAAGCCTATATGGAGCATGACTGCAACATTATTTCTCTTTCCGGCGGCGGCGATCCTCTTCACCAGTATGAGCAGCACTCTGATTGGTATCAGAAACTTTTTGATCTTACCCAATACATCCCTCTTGAGATGCACACCAGCTATTTGACAGACGACACCAGCTTTCCGTTTGAAGCCTGTAAGCGTGTCGTCTATCATTGCCATACAGTTACCGATTTGTCTCGCGTTTATCGGATGGGGAATGAAATTGTCCGCGTTGTCTTCGTCGTCACCGGGGAATATTCCATTCGCACCCTGATGGATATTGCTGATACAGTGCATCGCTCTCCGGATATTGACGAGCTTTCGTTCCGCCAGTTGGTAAACAATCATTACGAGCCGGAGCATTATCTGGAAAACTACCTGAAGCTGGGGCATAAGAAGCTCTGGTGGTATATCGAGCAGAACGATTATAACGTTTACTACGCCGAGAACAAAGTTGCGTATCGTTACCGGGACATCTGCGAGGCAAAAGCATGAGAAAACAGGAGATGTTTTTCGTTCTTCATACGCTCGTTATTCCAAATGGAGAGATGATTACTAACGAAATTCTCGGTGCTTTCCCTACTGTTCAGGAAGCGCTTGCCTTTGTCAAAGAATATGAAGCTCACGAACCGCATAAGACAGAGGATTTCCGGCGGAAGTATCCTATCACGGATGCTTTCTGGGACGCGGTCGATGCTGAAGAGGATCTTCCACATACCACTTACCTGTGTGTTTTCAATGAGAACTATGACCTTGATTTTTACCGAATCGGCAAACCGTATACTATGGAACTCTTTGGCCTTGCCGATAAGAAGGCGCTTTACCAATGGTACAACCAACATTATGCTGTCAAGGAGGATGAAAATGAAGAACAATAACCTTGGCGTTAATACTCGCTATCGTTTGTGTGGCCGCAACGGTAAACAAAAAATGAAGAAGCAGCGTGCTAACCTTGGCTTCTGCTCCGGCGACCTGTGGGATATGGATTCCTATCTGCTGGAGCTCATTCCTGCGATGCTGAGGGAGTTCGCCGCTACCACGCACACCTATCCTGTGATGGAGGAACTTCTCAATCTCCCGGAAGGCCAGACGCCGACCTGCGACGATTACTACAATGCCTATATCGCAAAGATCAACAGCATTGCGGATCAGTTCGAGGCGGTGCTATCTCGCATGGAAGAAACCAATGTCGTCATGGATGAAAAGTATACCAAGAAGACGCAGACCATGCTCAATAAAGCCTTTAAGGAGCTGGCGTCTATCTTCTTTGCATTGTGGGATTAAGAAAACGAGGGGGAGTTTTATGTCGGACAGTGCTTCTAAGATGATTGGTGCGTATCTTTGCCGGATCCTGCTGAATCAATATGAAATGATGATCGCGCTTTATAAATCGCCGAAAATCGACGACACCATTCGCGATCGATTGATAATGCCGGTTCAAGAAACATGGGAACTGTTGGAAGAGGGTGCGAAGATGGCAAGGAGTGAGACCGATGCTGGATATGAAGGCTTTGATGCCTGAGTTTGTGGCTCATGTGGCTTCTATGACCAATGATGAAGTGCAGGCTTCTATTCAAGATGCGGAACGCCTGACTACAGGTTGTGCAGATAATGATAAGAAGTCCACGATCAAAAATGAAGAGGTGAAATCAATATGAACAGCCGCCGCTATGGCGAGATCGACCCGGAAAGCCCGAAGGATCAGCTCTTTATGAAGATTGACCATGCTTTTTCTGAAATTGCCGCCGCCAAAGGCAAAGCAAAGAAGAGCGCCATTCGCCACTGCATTCTGGCTTATGGTATTCAAGTATCTCGTGCGCTGAACTACCTTCTCAATCCGTATATTGTCTTTGGCATTGGCGAAAAATCGCTGGCAAAGCCGCTGACACTCACTCCAGACCATTCGTTTACGGATCTTTTTGATCTTCTCGATTACCTCAAGGATCAACCCAGCGTTACCGACCAGACGATTGCCAATGTGCAGGCGTTCATTCAGGAGAATAAGTCCTTTCGGGAACTGATCTCCGGCATGGTAACGAAATCCATTCGTCTCGGCGTTTCTGCCAAGACCGTCAATGAGACGCTTCTTCAGCCGTATATTCCTACGTTCTCCTGTATGCTGGCGAATAAGTATTTCGATCATCCTGATGCGGTTTCCGGAAAATCCTTCGCCATCACCGAAAAACTGGACGGCATTCGCTGTATCGCAATGGTGACGAAGGATAGTGTTCGCCTCTTCTCTCGCCAAGGTCAGCCTATCACTGGGTTGGATGAGGTAGAATCTGCCCTTGCGGAGATCCGCGCCGTTTATTCTAAGGACTTCGTGTTTGATGGGGAATTGCTGGTAACGGATCGAGCTTCCATTCCTTCCAAAGAACAGTATAAGCGCACCACGCAAATCGTTCGCTCCACGAAAGCCCACAAACAAGGCATTACCTATAATGTCTTTGACACGCTGGAACTGGATGCCTTTCAGTCGCAGCAATGCGAGATGCCTTATTACATGCGCCGCCAAAGACTGGATGTATTGGGTGAGATCGCTCACAGTCCCAGCATCCGTGTGGTTCCTGTGGAGTATATGGGTAGCGATGTGTCACAAATTCAGATCCAACTGGATCATCAGCGAGCCTTGCAGCACGAGGGTGTCATGCTCAACCTGCTAGACGCCACCTATCAGTTCACCCGTACCAATCAGCTCCTGAAAGTCAAGGTGATGAACGATTGCGACCTGCGTATCGTCGGTGTGGAAGAAGGCAATGGTAAATTTGCCGGCACACTGGGTTCTTTGGTTGTGGACTATAAAGGAAACCCTGTTGGCGTAGGCTCCGGTCTCAGCGATGCCGACCGCACCGCTATCTGGGCTGATCCAGAGGCTTACATCGGCAGAGTTGCTACGATTCAATACTTTGAGGAAACCAACGATGCAGATGGCAAGCTCTCCATTCGCTTCCCGGTGTTCAAAGAGCTCTGCGTCGAAGGAAAGGAAGTCAGTTATGCTTAATGAACAGTCATATAGCGATCAGGAATTGCTGAAATCGCTTGGCATTTGGAGTAATGGCAGAACTGAGGATGCTTATAATGCCATTCTGGATCTGCTGGAAACTGTTATCGCCCGCTGCGATAACCTTTCATTGCCACCCGCCAAGTGTCATCTGTGTCACGGTTCCGGGTGGATACAGATTGCACCGGGCGTTCGCGGCATCAAGGTTTGTCCTGCCTGTAAAGGCAAACGTGAGATGCAAAAGGATTACGAGACACAATGGTACGACCTGTGCGACAATCCTTTTGCTCTGGCGATGGTGTATGTGCTTACCGACAAAGGATTTCTTGACCATTGCTCCAGTATTTATGGGTCTTATATTACCCAGAAAGGCCGCTGCCTCGCTCAGACGCTTCGCCGTGTGCAAGAGATTGGCTGGCTGAACATAGGCTTTGATGCGAACGGTAACGGTATGCTGCGTAAATTGGCAGATGACGAAATCCCGGAAGCGTGATATAATAAGACGGAGGAGGTGGTGGCATGTGTGATTTCTTGAGGCAAGATGGATTGTCTATGGATATGCTTGCCAGACTTTCTTTCAAAAGCGAGCTGGGTCTTTCTCTTAAGAAAAGCATTGGTCACTTTCCAAAACAGGATATATTGTTGGAAGTGGAACGAGCTTCTGATTGGTATGATGAGCAGGAATTGTTGAGCGATTTGTCATTAGACTACCGCGTGAAATCCCTGCAATCCGCCGCTTATAAGTATGACAGGTATTATCCGAATCGTCCTGCTGCCAAAGTGTTTGATGATTTGCTGGGCTTTCGTTCTTTGTGTGATAGCTACGATCCAGTTCTAAGCGCGACTGCTGTACCGCGCTTGCGAATAGTGGATATGTCATCAGGAAAGGCAAAGGATGATGGTTATCGCGGTGTTCATGTGTATTTTCAAATGGATAATTTTTATTATCCGATTGAGATTCAATATAATACCTACTTTGACCGTCAACTAAATAACTGGTTGCATAAATATATCTACAAGAAGTCCTATCCATTGGAATTGGGACAAAAATTGCGCTTGCTTTATGAGCAAGGCAGCATACGTAACGAAGAAGAGTTTAAGGAGGCGATGAGCAGTGTGCTACGTGGTTGCGAAGAATGTTGATGCTATTGGGTGTGTTGCAATTAAAATGAAACAGGGCCCTTCTGTTGTCGCACTAAAGAAGGAGATCAATACTCAGTTTGCCGGGCAAAAGATCCAAGTAGTGACCATCAGTCGCCCATCAGCTTACGGGGAATATGCTCCATATCATATTGTGGATACAGCAGACGAGTTCAAACGTGAAGTAAGTCGGCTGTAAATAGAAAATCGCACGAAGAGATGCTTGAAAGTTCAGGCATCTCTATTTTTATACCCTTTTTTCCCATTTTACCCGGAACGAATCGGAGAAAATCGCCCCAATTAAGGGTGTAAATGCGAAAGGAGAATGGTATGTGTAGGATTCCAGACGGAATGAAGTGGTCGTTCTCTAAGCTGGAAGCCTTTCATCATTGCGGCATGATGTTCAAGCTGGTTTATCTGGATCATGCCGAGAAAGAAGGCAACGGCTTCTCTGATTACGGCACGTTTTGTCATAAGCTCCTTGAAGAATGGGCAAAAGGCCAGATTCCAGACTTCGCTTTGGCTGAAGAGTATCAGGAACGATACGACGACGAGGTCGTCAATGCTTTTCCACCGTTTCCACGAGGGATGCCGCAGAAATATTACGATCAAGGTCTCCAATACTTTGAAAACTTCGATGGCTTTGGCGATGACTATGAAATTCTGACCGTCGAAGAGAAGTTTGAGATCGAAATCGACGGTTATATCCTCGTTGGCATTGCAGATTTGACGCTTCGCAACAAGAAAACAGGCGGAATCGTTGTTATCGACCATAAATCCAAGTCCAAAAACTCCATGAAAAAAGAATATGAAACCTTCAGGATGCAGCTGTACACCTATGCCATGTTCGTCAAGCAAAAATACGGCGTCTATCCTGAAAAACTGATCTTCAATATGTTCCGCGAGCAGAATTTCATCTCGGAAGACTTCGATATGGACATGTACAACAAGACAAGGCAATGGATTGTTGATACCATCCATGAAATCGAAGCGTGCCGGGACTGGATCATCTCCTCCAGCAGCTTTTTTTGCCGGTATGTATGTTCCGTGTTTGATTCCTGTCCCGCAAGAGACGCAGTTCTCTTTGGAAATAAGAAAAACGAGGAAGAATAAATGGCTATGAAAAAAGGAAGACAGCTTGACTTCTCAAATGCCCCGCAGAATTTGGATCATCATCCGTTCTTTGGCTTCCAGTTGGACGAGGATCAGCTTAAATTCGCTAATGCCATCTGGTCTTCGGACAATGACATCATCTTCGTGGATGCCGCTGCGGGCTCCGGCAAGACAACCGTTGCGGTAAGCACCGCCGTTCTCCTTTGTAAGTACGGTTTGTACGATGACATCGTATATGTCATGCATCCAATCTCTGATTCACAGGGATACCTGCCCGGCACCATCACTGAGAAGAGCAGCGTGTATTTTGAAGCGCTTTATCAGGCGCTCATCACCGCAAACGAAATGCCGGAACAAGCCATTCGCAATACGTCCATGGCATACGACAAGCAGGGGCTCGCCTTTGTAACCGCCATCACCGATTCTTACCTGCGCGGTTCCAACATCGGCGGCAACAGCAAGACCATTCTTATCGTGGACGAGGCGCAAAACTTTGATACGTTCTCGCTCCGCAAGGTTCTTACCCGTGCCTGCGAAAACACCAAGGTGATTGTCATCGGCCACGATCTTCAGTGCGATCTCCGCTGTAAGCATGAGAGCGGATTCAAGCATTGCATGGAGCACTTCCGCAGCAAGAACCATCCGCGCTTTGCCTTCTGCGAACTCAAAACCTGTCATCGTTCTCTGGTAGCGCAGGTGGCAGATGAGCCATGGGACGATGCAGGCATCCCCGTTAAAGACCCATACGCTGTATCAACCGTATTGCTTTGAAACAAGTGAGGTAACTATGGAATCAAGAAAAGAAGCTGAAATCAGTAACGTCCTCTTTGATATGCTGGACGATCCGTTCAATGCCAAGCTGCCGGATCTGGCAGTCATCAATCTTTATAAACTCGCCAAGGATCGCCGAATCTGGCTTGATATCGCGGTAGACGATAACACGCTGGAATGGGAGAAGCAAATCCTGCTCTGGAATATGGAAGATCAGGGCGTCCCTGCCGAGCAGCGCAAGCCTATCTGGATCTATCTGTTTAACTATGGCGGTTCGTTCGATATGGAATGGAGCTTCATTGATTTGATTGATGCTTCCACTACGCCGATCTACACCGTCAACATGGGCGTGTGCGCCTCTGCCGCCGCTGATATTTTCATTGCCGGTAAGAAACGCTTCATGACAAAGAATGCCCGCACCATGCTGCATCAGGGTTCTGCCGGCTTCCAAGGAGATAGCCAGAAGCTCTTCGATCAGGTGGATGATTACAAGCGTCAGCTGGAAAGAACCAAACAGTTTATTCTGGAGCGCACTCACATTTCTTCCCGTGCCTACGGCGCACATTTGAAGGACGATTGGTGGCTCAACGCTGAAGAGTGCCTGAAGCACGGCGTCTGCGATCAGCTCATTGAAAGTATAGAAGATGTGCTGTAACTCTATGCAAAGCTCAGAGGGAAGTTCGTGAGAGCCGCGACTTCCCTCTCCTTTGCTTTGAGCGTTAAGGAGAATGCGTTATGGCTTATACCGTATATCATCTTCATTCAGATGATTCGCTGCTGGATAGCTGCACAAAATATTCCGAATATGTTGACCTCGCTGTCGCGCAGGGAATGAAAGCTATTGCCTCGACGGAGCATGGCAAACCATCTGGATGGGTAAGTAAAAAGCTATATTGCCAACAAAAAGGAATCAAGTTCATTCATGGCGTTGAGATTTATCTGACTGAAACCTTGGAGGAAAAGATCAGGGATAACTATCACACCGTGCTTCTTGCTAAAAACTATGACGGCGTATTGGAACTGAATAAGCTGATTGAGCTTGCAACCAGACCCGACCATACGCACTACAATCCCCGAATCACCTTTGATGAGTTTCTGGCTATCAGCCCTAACATTATCAAAATCAGCGCCTGTATTGCTTCTCCGCTGCGGAGACTCCCGCATAGCCATGAAAAGTATCTGAGGCTTGCCAAAGCCTATGACTACTTTGAGATTCAGCATCACAATATCCCAGAGCAGATCGAGTATAACCGCTATCTGTTCGAGCTTGCAGAGCGCTTGGGAAAACCGCTCATTGCAGGAACGGATACCCATAGCGCATCCCCGTATAAAGCCGAATGCCGTTCCGTACTGATGGACTATAAGGATCAGTATTACGAAGGCGAAGAAGACATGGATCTTACTTGGAAGACCTATGATGAATTGGTAGCGGCTTATGAAAAGCAGAACGCCATACCGCGCTGGGCGTATATGGAAGCCATCGAGAACACCAACCGTATGGCAGACAGCGTGGAAGACTTTGTACTTGACCAGTCTCCCAAGTATCCCATCTCCTGCGGTTCGCGTGAAGCGGACGAAAAAAAGCTCCATGAGATCACATGGAGAATGCTGGATGAAAAACTTGCCGCCGGTGTAATCCCACGCGAGCAGGAAGAAACGTTCCGTAAGGATATCGAGGAAGAGTTTGAAGCGTTCCATAAGACAAATATGTCCGGCTTCATGCTCTCCATGTCGGAGATTATTTCGTGGTGCCGCAACAACGATATTCCTATTGGCCCCAATCGCGGGTCGGTTGGCGGCTCTCGCGTAGCTTATGTGACCGACATCATCGACATGAACCCTGTAACTTACCATACGGTTTTTTCCCGCTTCTGCAACGAAAACCGCATCGAGCTGGGCGATATTGATGTGGACTGTATCGACGCAGACCGCCCAAGAATCTTTGATTACATCGTAAAAAAGTTTGGCAGCGCCTACTGCGCTCGCGTGGCTTCTTACGGCACCATCGCCGACCTCGCTTTCATTGATGATTGCGGCGGCGGTCTTGCCATCCGTTGGGAACGCCGGCATCATCCAGAGAAGATGGATAAGCACGGCAGGTTCAATAAGACCAAAAACAAATTTGCCTTGGATAATCCATACCACCCCAATAAACTGGCTGCTATCAAGGCGGCTTTCAAGGCTGATCCTGATAAAGCAAAAGAAAAGTATCCAGACCTTTTCTATTATGCCGAGGGCATGGTAGGCACAAAGGTTTCCCAAAGCGTTCATCCTGCCGGAATGGTCATTGCCTGTGAAACGCTGGACGATCATTGGGGCGTGTTCAATAAAGATGGTGAGCGCTGCCTGTTCATCAACATGGACGAAGCGCACGATGTCATGCTGGTCAAGTATGACTTGCTGATTCTAAAGACGGTCGAAGTTATCAGCCGTTGCTGCCAGCTTGCCGGATTGAGATATCCGCGTATGCACGAAATCAACTTTGAAGATCAGGCTGTGTGGAAGAGCATCAGCGAAGATCAGTCTGCCATCTTTCAGTTTGAATCTGAGTTTGCCGCTGAATCATTGGCGCGGTTCAAGCCTAAGAGTATCAATGATATTACGATGGTTACCGCAGCCATTCGCCCCTCCGGCGCGTCATATCGCAACGACCTGTTGGCGCGTAAGGTGCATAAGAATCCGACACGTCAGATTGATGAAGTTCTCAGCAACTCTCTTGGCTATCTGGTGTACCAAGAACAGACCATTGCTTTTCTGCAGCAGGTGTGCGGCCTGTCAGCCTCCTACGCCGATACCGTTCGCCGCGCCATCACGAAAAAGCAGAAGGATAAAGTAGACGCAGCCATGCCGGAAATTTTGAATGGCTACTGTGACCGCTCAGAAAAAGCAAGACCGGAAGCCGAACAGGAAGCTAAAGAGTTTTTGCAGGTTATTGAGGACGCCAGCGCATACAGCTTTGGTTACAATCACGCGGTTGGTTATTCGCTCCTGTCCTATCTGTGCGGTTATTACCGCTACTATTATCCGGAAGAGTTTGTGGCGGCGTATCTGATGACGGCGGCAAATGATGAGGATATTGCAACGGGTAAGAGCATGGCCAAGAACTACGGTATTAAAATTACCCACCCAAAGTTCCGTCAGGACAATCGAACCTATTATATCGACAAGACGAATCACGAAATTTCAGACGCCCTGTCATCTATTAAAGACGTTGGCCTCAAGGACGCAGAAGCGTTGTACGGTTTAAGCGATGGGTTTTATCTGACGTTTGTGGATCTGCTCTACGATCTGTGCAACGTCAAGGGTGCGCTGAATGTTACCGTAATCCAAGTCCTGATTATGAGCGATTACTTCTCGGAGTTTGGTACAGCCGGGAAGCTCCTTGATCTTTTCAAAGAGTTTCAGAAAGGCAAATACAGAATCACCAAAACCCTGAAGCCTGAAAATGTTGAAAAACGGATGGATGTTCTTCGAGGCATGGAAGCGGAAATGCCGGAGAAGGAACTGCCAGCCAATGTGTTGATTCCTTTTGAGATTCAGCATTTTGGTACGCCTTTTCATATCTTCCCGGAAACTAAGGATTGCTTCGCTGTGGTGGATGTGGATACGAAATACTCTCCAAAGGTCTCGCTTTATAACCTTGCTACCGGCTCTACTGGAATGATGAAAATTCTCAAAGCCACCTATAAGAAACAGCCTCTTCAAGTAGGCGATGTGTTTCGCCTTGAGACATGGCAAAAGAAACCCGCCTATCAATATGTTGACGGTAAACCCAAGCCGAAGCCCGGCGTTTATGACCTGTGGCTGAACGCTTATACAAAGCTCTAATAAAGAAAGGAAATATCTATGAGAAAACTTGCAAGTGTCCAGAAGATTGAAGCGATCCATCCCATCGAAGGCCGAGACCAGATTGGTCTGGCGGTTGTACTTGGCTGGCAGGTCATCGTCCGTTATGACCAGTTTAAGGAAGGAGACCTCTGCGTTTATTGCGAGGTGGATTCCGTGCTGCCGGAAGTGCCGGAGTTTGAGTTCCTTCGCAAGTGTAATTTCCGCATTAAGACAATGAAGATGGCGGGGGTTATCTCGCAGGGCTTGTGCCTGCCCATGTCTCACCTGCCGAATGGAAACTACGCCATTGGTGATGACGTGACGGAGCTGCTTCATATCACCAAGTATGAACCGCAGGAAGAAGTTCAGCAGGATGATGCCGAGCCGAAGTCCCAAAAGAAGGTTTCCAAGTTCCGTCAGTGGATGTTCCGCTGCCCGGTCACGGCTGGTCTTGCTCAGCAGATTTGGGGTAATTCCATTAAGCGAAAGTCTTTCCCGGACTTCATTGCCAAGACGGATGAAACCCGAATCCAGTCCATGCCCTTTATGCTGAATCGTAAGGATATTACTTTTGAAGCGCATGAGAAGGTGGATGGGCAGTCCGGTACGTTCTTCCTCCGCAAGTATAAGAAGCTCTTCGGTCTGCGCACTGAGTACGACTTTGGCGTTTGCTCCCGCAACCTGCGCCTTTTCCGCGAAGATTCCTCTTCCTACTGGTCGGTCGTCAACCGCTACCATATCAGGGATGTGCTGCGCAAGCTGCTAGATGACTGTAAGGATGGCAGCGAATGGGTTTGTATTCAGGGCGAGTGCGTTGCGCCCAGCGTTCAGGGCAACAAGTATCATGTCGATAAGCCGGATCTCTATTGCTTCAACTTGATTACGGAGAAGCGCGGCAAGATTGACAGCCTCGAAGCTGAAGAAATTCTTCGTCCGTATGGTCTTAAGTGGGTGCCGCTGGTAGAAACCAACTATCGCCTGCCGGATACCATTCAAGAGATTGAGGCGTATGCTCACGGCGATTCGCAGCTGTATCCGACGCTGCGTGAAGGCATCGTTTTCCGCAATTACGAAAAGGGCATCTCCTTTAAGTGTGTCGATCCGCTTTTCCTGCTCAAGTGGAAGGAGTAAAAACAATGGCTGAAATTCGATTTGCCCATGTCGGTCTTGGCGATTGTGTGTGCGTGAACCATGTTCTGGCGATTATCCAGAACGGTTCCGCCACCGCCAAACGCTATCAGGATAACGCAAAGAAACTCAAGAAGTACATTGATGCGACCCATGGAAAGACCATCAAGTCTTTCCTCTTGCTGGACGAAGGCACTGTCATTGCCTCGCATATCCGCGTGGCTACCCTTCAGCAGCGGCTGTCCTACGGAGGTATTTCCGATACTGGGGTTGAGCGTACTCCGCCTGTCGTACCTTACGGCTCGGCAGACGATGAAGATGATGTTGAGGAGGACGAAGATGAAGGTTTATCTGAATGAGATTTCTGGTCTGTGGAATGCCATTGATACGCTGTACATGTCCAAACGTTCATGGACTCGTGAACGGGAAGAACACATCAAGCAGCTTTATGCCGAACACTTCGACCGCTGGGGTATGAAAATCAAAGAACCCAACCTTGAGCTGTACGATCTGCTGGACAAGCTGTTCAAATGGGCTCCGCATCACATCACGATGGGACGCTTCCTTGACTTCGCTTTTTCAGTCGAAGGCATCCACAGAGGAGCGCAGGATGATTTCGATTCTCACGCCGCACGGTTTGATAACCGCATCATTCGTTCCTCCACGCGCCTTGCCAACTACGGCATCGAAAAGTCCGACTGGTATCAGGGTAAGATTCTCACCATGGATGAAGCGCTTGCCGCTATGAAGATCGACATGCCGGAACACTTTGTGGATGAGCATGGCAACGCTTTTGTCCGCGCACCCGGCGGCTATGTGCTGGAAAGCATGGAGAAGAACCGAGATGTAACACGCGGTCTCCTGCCGCTCAGTATCCCTTCCAACTTCCTTGTGCGCTGTAACTGTACAGAGTTCGCCCATATCGTTAAGCAGCGGGATAAAAACTCACACGCAGCCCCTGAGCTTCGGGAATGTGTGGAGAGCATGATTTCTCAACTGGAAGCACAAATCCCGTACCTGAACCGCGAGTTCTTTTATCGTGTAGAGAATTGATGGAGGCATGAAAGATGAGAAAGATCAGGGCGTATTTGGAGACTGGCTTTGCGGGATGTGCCATCGAAGAAGAGTTCGAGGTTGATGACAACGCAACGGATTCTGAAATTGAAGAACAGGCTCGCGAAGTTATCTTTGATTGTGTTGACTGGGGATGGCACGAAGTAACCGATTCTGGGGAGGAATGACCGATGAAATGTAGATGGTACGCTACGTTGTTTGAAGGTGTCTGCACCAATGGCGAGTGTCCGTATCGCGGCGACACATGCCCGACGAGCGAACACCCGGAGGTGTGCAAGTTCGCAAAAATCAGATACGAAGTGTCGGAACTGGTGAAAATCCTGCGGTGCGGCGCAGGCGACGAGTATAAATGCGCCGACTGTGCTGCGAATTTGAAAAATAAATGCGACAGAAAAGAAGCAAATCGGCAAGCCGCCGACATGCTGGAAAAGCTGATAAAGAAAGAAGGCAATCAAAATGACCATCCAACTCTGTGATGTCTGCGGCAAGAAGATCCAAGGCGAAATGGATTTGGTTTATGCGGAGATCACACCAGCCGTTTCTTTTGGTACACGTAAAACAAAGAACTTCGATCTGTGCGGTTGCTGTGCCAGACAGATGATGCTCTTCCTTATGAAGAATGAGAAGCCGCAGGAAAGGAGCGAGCCCCTGCAATGATTCTTCATGTTTGTGACCGCTGCAAAAAGCAAATCAAATGGACGAAAGAGGTACGGTCAGTCGTTAGCGATCCCGGCTCTTTGTACCATTTTACAAAAAAGTATGAATTTTGTGAGACTTGTTTTAAGGAGTTCCGCGATTTCTGTGAAGGCAAAGCTGTCTGTGAGGTGGATCAAAATGATTGATCCTAATTGGGTTCCGTTTCTCTGGCTGCTTGCATATGGCGTTTGCCTCTGGATCTACTATAAAGCGTAAGGAGGTTCCTATGAAGGACGGTTATATCCTCAACCCGGACGAAGAGTTTGTTCGCAATTTGAAGAAGCGTATTAAGTCCAACGGCGGTTACTGCCTCAATAAAGAGAAGAACACCAAAGATAATAAGTGCCCATGCCTTGCTTTTGAAGAGAAGGGTGTGTGCGACTGCGGGCTTTATATCTGTTCTTATTTTGATGAACCCCTGTGGGATAACTAAAAGGAGAAATATATGTTTACAGTAAGCGGCAAATACAATACTGCCAAGGTAATGACAGACGCCGGCATTGATGACGCGACCATGAGTCAGATCATTGAGATGTGCAACCTTGAAAGTCTGGCCGGCGAAAACCTTGCCATCATGCCTGATTGCCACGCTGGGGCAGGCTGTACCATCGGAACGACCATGACAATTTCCAACGCGGTTATTCCAAACTTTGTCGGCGTTGATATCGGCTGCGGTGTGCTTGCGGCGCATCTCAAACTGGATAAGCATCCGGACTTTTCCAAGCTGGATTCTGTTATCCGCAAGCGTGTCCCAAGCGGTTTTGAGGTTCATTCCCGCAGCAGCATCCTTGCTATTCGCAGAGATCAAACCGAGCTGGATAAACTTCATTGCAAAGATCATGTGGATCTGGATAGAGCGGCGCTTTCCTTGGGTACGCTTGGCGGAGGCAATCATTTCATTGAGATTGACCGGGATGTTACAGGAGAATACTGGCTCCTGATTCACACAGGAAGTCGTTATCTTGGCAAGCAGGTGGCAGAGTATTATCAAAACGAAGCCTATAAGCAGTGCAGTAAATGGGATGAGGCACGTCAAAAAGCGGTTGATGAATTGAAACGGCAAGGCCGTCAACAAGAGATCGAAGCCTACCTCAAGGCTCATCCTGTACAAAAGTTGCCTAAGCAGGTAGCTCATCTCAGCGGACTGCTTATGCAGGATTATCTTGATGACATGAAAATCTGTCAGGCATATGCTGAGCGAAACCGCAAGCGTATTGCATTTATTATTGCTGACTACATGGGTTGGCCGGATGATGTTTATGATGACATCATTGATACCAAACATAATTATATCACCAGACTCCCTGATGGGCAGCATGTCCTTCGTAAAGGAGCTGTCTCTGCGCTCTCCGGTGAACGGCTGGTTATCCCCATGAATATGCGTGATGGCACACTCCTGTGTACAGGAAAGGGAAATCCGTATTGGAATTATTCTGCTCCTCACGGTGCGGGACGCATTATGTCCCGTTCAGAAGCTAAAGCCAAAGTAGACATGCAGGCGTTTCAGGAGTCTATGCACGGTATCTATACTACGTCCGTCTGCGAAGCCACCAAGGACGAATCGCCCATGGCTTATAAACCGATGGAACAGATTGTCCCTGCTATTGGAGATACTGTCAGCATTGACCGTATTATGCAGCCTGTCTATAACTTCAAAGCCAGCGACGCATAAAAGGAGGTGATGAAGGATGCCACTAAAAAACACCGTAGACCTGATGCTTAGCGATAATTACAAAGATCGCTTCCGTGCTGAGTATTATCAGACCAAGGAGCGCTACCAACGCCTGCACCTGATGATTATCAAGTATGAGGCTGGTACGCTGGATTTCCAACCGGACTGCCCGCTTGAACTGCTGAAGCGTCAGGCAAAAGCAATGGGTGAATATCTCTATGTGCTTGAGATGAGAGCACAGCTTGAGGAAATTGACTTGGAGTAATAAAGGAGATTCCCATGAAAAACGTAATCAAAAGAGACGGAACCGTGGTTTCATTTGATGGCAGCAAGATTGTCAATGCAATCTGCTCAGCAATGGAACGAACGGTTTCTGTAGACCGTGCGCTTGCAGCTCATATTGCAGAGCGCATTTCTGCTATCGAAGAGGATAAGTCGGTAGAAGAGATTCAGGATCTTGTGGAGTCCTGTCTGATGGCGTCTGACAGAAAAGACGTTGCCAAGGAATACGTTCGTTATCGCTATAAGCGCGAAGCAATTCGCAACAATACTCACGAGTTCCTCGCCTCATTGAAGCCAAAGATTGAGGCATTGGACGTTCAGAATCAAAACGCAAACGTGGATGAGCGCTCCTTCGGTGGGCGTGTCGGAGAGGCCACCAACGAGATGATGCGTCAGTACGCTCTCAATTTCTGCATGTCTGATATGGCTCGCAGGAATCATCTCAATAACGAAATCTACACCCACGATCTTCCTTCCTATCCCATTGGAGATCATAACTGTATGAGCATTCCTTATGATGACCTTCTGGCGAATGGATTTAACACACGGCAGACGGATATTCGCCCTGCGGGGAGTGTCAATACAGCCTTTCAACTTATCGCAGTTGTCGCGCAGCTTCAAAGCCTTCAGGAGTTTGGCGGTGTCAGCGCTACGCATCTGGATTGGACAATGGTTCCTTACGTCCGAAAGTCTTTCTACAAGCACTATTTGGATGGTATGAAATACATTGGCGGTCTGGATGAAAGAGAAATGGCATGGAATCTCAATCACGCTTATGCCTTTGATCCCAAGGAAAAAGCCATTACAGATTGGGTTTATCAACAGCATCAAGATGAGTATAAGTATGCCATGGATATGACGGAGCGCGAGTTAAAGCAAGCTGTCGAAGGCATGTTCCATAATTTGAACACCCTTCAGTCAAGGTCTGGCAACCAGCTTCCGTTTACCTCTATCAACTTTGGCACTTGTACTTTGCCGGAAGGAAGAATGGTCATTCGTGCATTGCTGACGGGTTCCATTGCTGGCGTTGGCAAGCTGCATCGCACACCTATCTTCCCATGTTCTATCTTCCAGTGTAAGGCCGGTGTTAATCGCAGGCCGGGCGATCCGAACTATGATCTGTTCTTGCTGGCGCTGGAATCAACCGCAAAGCGTCTGTATCCCAACTATGCAAATTGCGATTGGAGCGGTAATGCGGGTTATGACCCAAACGATCCGCGCACTTACTTTAGTACGATGGGCTGCCGCACAGCAAACGGCTGGGATATCAATGGCTTTGGACAACTGAAGGATGGCCGAGGGAATATTTGCCCGGTCACCATTATTCTCCCAACGCTTGCAGCAGAGGTGAAACAAAAGCTGAAGCCTTGCTGGCCGCAAGACACAACCGTTTGGCTGGATGGAGATGTTGAGAGGATTGTTCAGGAGTTTATGGAACTGCTGGATCAAAAGATTCATGAAGCAAAGGAACAACTTCTGGAACGCTTTGAGTATATTTGCCGTCAAAGCCCCGCATCCGCCCGCTTTATGTATGAAAATCATATCATGGCTGGCTATAACCCGGAGGAAGGAATCCGTTCTGCTCTTAAGCACGGCACACTTGCCATTGGTCAGCTTGGCTTGGCGGAGGCACTTCAAATCCTGATTGGCGCTGACCATACCACGCCGGAAGGGATGGAACTTGCCAAGCGGATTGAAGGTCTGTTCCGCCAGCGCTGCGACGAGTTCAAGCAAAAGTATCATCTGAACTTTGGCGTGTACTATTCTCCGGCTGAAAACCTGTGCTTTACTGCCATGAAGCAATTCCAGAAGAAGTACGGCTCCATTCCAAATGTAAGCGATCATGACTTCTTCACGAACTCCATGCACGTTCCGGTCTGGAAGGATATTGATATCTTCGAGAAGATTGATATCGAATCCCAGCTTACGGGTTATTCCAACGCAGGCTGCATCACATATGTTGAGCTTCCGAGCTCTGTTCGGCATAACATTCCTGCACTGGAAACCATTGTGAACTACGCGATGGACAAAGATATTCCGTACTTTGCAATCAACGTCCCAAACGATACCTGCCTGGACTGCGGTTTTACAGGTGAGTTCAATAGCTCCTGTCCTGCTTGCGGCAGTCGTCATATCCAGCAGCTTCGCCGGGTTACCGGTTATCTCAGCGGAGATTATAAAACAGCTTTCAACAAAGGAAAGCAGGAGGAAACCGAGATGCGTGTGAAACATGTTGGAAAGGTTGAACAGATTGAATGAGCAACTGCGCAGGCGTGATTAAATCCGCCATTGCCGATGGCCCCGGTGTCCGGGTGTCCGTCTTTCTTTCGGGGTGCCCCCATCAGTGTCCGGGATGCTTCAACAGCGAAGCGTGGGATTATGACTATGGTACGCCTCTTACACTTGAATCGATTGAGAAGGTTCAAGCCCTTCTCGATCATTCCTTTATTCAGGGCTTGACTTTGCTTGGCGGCGAACCGCTGGCTCCGCAAAATGTTGCAGCATCCATACGTTTGGCAACCGCCGCCAAACGATTGGGAAAGGATGTCTGGATCTACACAGGTTATACTTTTGAGGATCTTATGGCTCTTGCTTTTACAAACGAGCAGTACCGCAAGATTCTGATCCTTTGCGATGTGTTGGTAGATGGTCGTTTTCAACAGGAGCAGGCGGATAAGCAACTGGTGTTCAAAGGCTCTGCAAACCAGCGGATCATTGACATTCCTGCCAGTCTGGAGCAAAAGAAACTTGTCCTCTGGGAGGAGCCCTATGCGCATCATTAAAAAGCGGGAAGTCCGCAAGGCTGGCAAAGGTGAGCATCTGGTCTATCGCATTTATTATGGCGATGAGATCGTCTATGTCGGCAGAACTTCTCAGCCGCTGTGTGATCGCCTTCGCGGTCACTTCTTCAAGAAGAAGTACTATATTCTCATCGACATCAATCAGGTCACCAAGATTGAGTACAGCGTTTATAAAACCGTCGCGGATATGTACCTGTATGAGATCTACTGGATCAACACTTTCCACCCACGGCTGAACAAGTCCGACCGCGCTGGCGATGATCTGACGGTGCAGTTGCCCAACGTCCGGTGGATGCAATACACGCCGCGCCTGTTTGAAAAGTGGAAAGCGGATATCAATGAAAGCCGGAATGTAAACAAGAAGTGAGAGGAATGAGTATGAAACCCAAAGGACAGTACGCCAAATATCCTTACAGAAATGGAATCTGTGAAGACTGCATTTATCACTATTTGCTCGGCGGTGATGAGTCGAGGTGCAGTACAACTCGTCTTGGAATGTCTAATGTGATGTGTGCTCAAATCGCAGAGTGTCAGTCATATGTACCAAAGCAGACTCGTGGGAAAGCAGATGATCCTGCGTGATGTTCTGAAATCTCACAAGAACGACTATGGCTGAGCTTAAAACGAATTTTATTTAATCGTCAAGTAAAGGAGTAATGTTTATGATTAACGCCGCTATTATCGCTGCTACTGTTGCCTGCGCCACTGCCAATCAGGCTGCTACCCTTGCTGCTCTTCAGGCGAACCGCCGTCTCAGAGAACAACGGGAAGAAGATGAGAAACGTAGGAAGGAGAAAAAGTCCAAGGAGGAAAAGAAGAATGCTTGAGTGGCTTAAACCATCCGGCGAGTGCTTGGAGTGCCGCGCTATGTTCATCGGAACTAATGGCAGTATGGGTTACGAAACCAACGTCGTCTACCGTGTGATGGTGTTCATTCGTGACAGCCGCATCTGGATCCGCTGTCGTTCTCATACGGATTGCCCTTATGATACGATGGTTGCGCTGACCAAGAACTGGCGGTTCCTGTAAATTAAAAATTGGGTTGTCTCTTTTTGCAAGAGGCAACCCTTTTTCTTTATGCGTTTGTAATGGCTTTCAGCATGCTTTCCAGCAGGTTTCGCATTTTTTCATTGCGTTCCCGCAGCACGACGTTCTCAGCCTCCAGCGCTTCTATTCTGGCTTTCAGTTCTACAGTAGGATCAATCAGGTCTTTTACCGCCTTGTGATCCAATTCGTCGTGAGCTTCTGACTGTTCGGCTTTGTCTGCTTCATTGCGCAGATCTTCTTTGATCTTTATCAGTATTTCATTGCGCCACTTGTAAAGTGTCTGGGTGCTGATGTGCAGCTCTTCACTCGCCTTTGCAACGCCCAGCTCTTGCACCCGTTTCAGCGCTTCTTCTTTTTGTTCTTGGGTATATCGCACCATAAACAACCCTCCTGACAAGTTGGTTTATGTAGTATTTCTCTGCCTGTTAAATAACTCCTGCTTTTTTATTTTTACCCGGAACATTCTAAACAAATTCGCCCCAATTAACTATAGCAAAACACAAGGAGGTTAGGTATGAACTGTATTGCAAAGTTCGATAAAGTCGGCTATGGCACTTTCATCAAGGATTGGATGGAGTCCGATCCGTACTTGCGCCAGCACCTTGATACCATTGGAAGCATCAATAGAAGCGACTTTCTGTTGGAGCACTACAACAGCATCCATCTTCCGGAACGCGCAACCGAAGGCTCTGCCGGTTATGATTTCTTCATGCCGATGGATATGCACTTTGAGCCGGGGCATGTGTTCAAATTCCCGACTGGGATTCGCTGCAAGATGGATCGTGGCTGGGTTCTTCTGCTTACACCGAAGTCCGGTCTTGGTTTCAAGTATGGCACAAGGCTGCTGAATACCATCGGCGTGGTGGATGAGGATTATTACCATTCTGACAACGAGGGCCACATTATGGTCGGCTTGACGGTTGATAAACCGCTGGACATCAAAGCCGGACAAAAGATCATGCAGGGCATCTTCCTGCCGTATGGTATCACCTATGGAGATATGACAAAGGAGAAACGAAATGGCGGATTTGGCAGCACGGGAAAGTAATCCCATGGATAGTTTTACGACAAATCGTTCTGAGAGCCCATTTGTTGGCACGACGATTCCTGCCCCGCTTGTCGTAGAAAATGATGCGGTAAACCACCCTTCTCATTATACCTTCGGCAAGATCGAGAGCATTGATTATATCGACGCTGTTGGGCTTGGCTATGCGTTCTGCATCGGCAACACCCTCAAGTATTGTTCCAGAGCAGGCCATAAGGACGACCGCCTTCAGGATCTCAAGAAGGCTCGCTGGTATCTCGATCACGCTATTCAGAAGATAGAAAGCGGTGAGTACTGATGGCAGAGAAAACCTAGGTCAAATTATTCTGTGCGGATCTGAGCATGAACCGTCCCGGTTTCTCTATCCTTCACTGTGATCCTGAAGCCCGGACGGTACAGCTCATTCGCAAGTCAGTGGTAGATAACAAAAACTATAAAGGCAGTAAGAAACCGCACGGCCAGAGATTGGCCGAGAACGCTCAAGAGCTGCGCTCCTATATGAGTTCCGATATGGAACTGATTTTTGTCAGAGAGCGCGGCTTTCACAAACACGCGGCAGAAACCGAAGTCATTTTCAAAATGGTTGGCGTTGCCGACCTGTACGCTTGGAAGCATAACAAAGTCTTTGAAGAGATTCCGCCTACCGTTATCAAGCAGGTGCTTACGGGAAACCAGAAAGCAACCAAGGAAGAGGTAGCCGAGGCTCTGGAGCATTATGTTGGCAAACAGGATTATGCGTTTGATGATGAATCCGATTCTGTTGCGGTTGGAATCTGCTGGTTGATCCAGCATGGGTATTTGGATCGATATGAAAAAGAAAGCTAATTTCCCACTGACCATCGTTGCCATTCTGGTGGTCGATCTCATACTGTTCGCTGCGACGGATCTCCTTTTTGCTATTTTCTGTTCCGTGTTTGGCGCAGCATTTCATTGGTGGTATGGGCCAGTGTTCGTTACTGGCGTCAGCCTGATGACGATTCTCTATATGTTTTTATGAATAGAAAGGGTTGAGCTTATGGCACTGAAGCTATGGACGGGCGAAGAGTTCCTGAAACTGTACGATGCCGGAGAAGAGTTCGAGTGGAACGAACTGGCTGCAATGGCTTATGGTGAAATCGGAAAGATTGTTTCTGAAAAAGAAGGAGACGAAGGCAGGTGGACGAGACATATGTTCACTGTTTTCGAGGTAAAGGGGCGCTTTTTCAATATTGATTGGGAACGTGGTCTTACGGAACGTCAGGAAAGCGAGTTCTACGAACAGCCTTATGAGGTTATCAAGGAATGCCACGAGGAGACCATTATCGTTACTAACTGGGTTCCGATTGACAGAAAGGAATAATTATGGCGGTTTACATCACAGGTGATAAGCACGGAGACTTCAATCCCTATCATCTGGATTATGCAAAAGTCAAAGCATTCTGCGAGGATAACCACACCACCAAGCAGGATGTGATGATTGTTCTGGGCGATCACGGTGTGCATTTCTTCCCGGATGACGATTGGAGAACACTGCAGGATATGAAGCGATTGGAGCAAATGCCCATTCGTTTTGTGCTCCTTCGCGGCAATCACGACCGCAGAATCAATCGAAACAATCCAGATCTTCGGTATGTCCTTCTTCATGAGAAGGATATAGAGGGCGAGTTCCGGTATTATAAGGATTTCCCTTCGCTCCTGTTCCCAAAGGAGTATGGATATTATCGTTTCGCCGGCCATAACACCTTCATTATCTGCGGCGCTTATTCCATCGACAAGCAATATCGTTTGGATATGGAACTAAGCTCGCGGCATACATACTGGTTCCCGGACGAGCAGCTGTCTGCTGGAGAACGCGCAAGAGCTGGCAGTCTTTACTGCGATCTGGTTGACGACTATCATTCTGACATTCTGATTATGTCTCACACCTGCCCTTTGCAGTACCGCCCCAATCACGCGCTGCTCAATCAGTTCAGCGGTCTGGAGGAAGATACCGGCATGGAACAGTGGATGGACGAGATCGCTGATTACCGCAAAGACGATAAGATAAAGCCATGGACGAAGTGGTATTGCGGCCACTTTCATATTGACGACATGATGGATGACGTGCGGTTTATGTATCACGACATCATTCAGCTGGAGGAAAAACAATGAGAGATTTTGTTCTGATTCTTCTTGGGGTTCTGGCAGTTGCACTGTTCCTGAACCGCTTCCCGCCTAATCATCAGGAGGAAGCCTTATGAAGAAAAAGGCTTTGAAGCAGGAGCTTGCTTTTGCTAAAACCGCCATTGACGATCTTTCCCGGCAGAGAAATCTGCTTGTCGATTTCATCAAACGCTTGTGTACGGCAACCCTGCTTTCTCTGGATGATGTGAAACGTATCTCCTGTGAAGAGGGGAATGTCAAGCCGATCTGGGTGCAAGACAAGGAAGAAACTATCTGGGCTGCCGTCTTGGATCATTTTACACCGGATGAAGATCTGGCAATCTATGGTCTGGATCTTTGGTTTTCTACCAAGACCTATGGTAAAGACTGGGTCGCGTGGAGCAAGCAGCCGACAGTAAACCAAATGAAATCCGTTCATCTGGATGGTAAACGATATATGTTTGGAGATAAAGGAGAAAAGCTATGACATACGAAGAACGCCTTGCGGCACTTGAGCACATGTTCCCTGTCGGGACAACTCGTGTCACACAGGATGTAAAGGAATGGCTGATTGGAAAAGGCTTCCTGTCTGCACCGTATTCCTTTTCAAAGGCTTCCGTGCGCTATGAAGGGAGCTTGTTTGACCATGCTTTCAACACTGCGACCGCGCTTCAAGTTATCACCGCAAATTCTGGGCTTCAGTGGGAACGCCCGGAGTCGCCGCTGATCGTCGGCATGTTTGCGGAACTGTACCGGCTGGATTGGTACGACGACGCAGATACCAAGGCTGGTGTTACAGCTGACACCAAGCACTTCTGTTCCCGTGTCAAGAATGCTTCGCCGATTCGAGGCTGGACGGATAAGAGCATCATGATGCTTTCTACACAGTTCCGTTTGACGGAGGAAGAGGTGTATTGCATTCTTTTCAGTCAAGGAGATTTGGATAACGATAACGCACCCGGTGACTTCTTGGATGCGGTTAAGAAATATCCGAACGTTCTCTTTACGTATACCGCCAGCACTTATGCCTCTTGTTGTTTGGACGGTGAAATTCCGGCATGACCAGAAAACGATTCGTGAGGATCTGCCGTGGCGCTGGGTACTCTGAAGGCTTTATTCGGGTGCTCATTGTTATAGCCCACAAATGCTATAAATCCTATCAAACAACTTTCGAGGTGTTTGCCAGAACTCTTGCAAAAGACTACTGCCACAATGGCACGATTTGGCCTAACGAGCTTTTGCAAGAAATGATGAAGAGGATTCCCGTTGAGGATTCCGCAGGGCTTGAGGCTGATTGGCCTTGGGATGATGACGATCAAACGGAGGAACATATATGAAAATTTTCAAGAAGAAGCAGCCTGTGCAGACCACGCAGGAAGTTTTGCAGGGCGCGATGGCTCGCATCGGGCACGACGTAGATTCTCTCAATGCCAAGCGTGACGCAGCACTTGGCATCTTTAATCAGACCCATTGCAAGCTCTGCGCTATTAACGAAGAGCTTCAGCAGTCGGTACAGCAGTTCCGAGAAATCGCCGAGTACGCCAACAAGCAGGCGCTTGTCGCAGAGACTGCCATGAAGTCGAACGACCATGTGTGCGAACAGATTCGCTCCATTATCGGGGAGTGATAGTTTATGACACGCAAACGGTTTTCTCGTATCTGCCGCGCAGCGAGGTTCAAGGAGTCCTCTATTAAGGAGTTTGTTAAAGCGATTCAGGATAATGGTTACGCTTATGCCGAAGCTCTATGCTTCCTTAAACCCATCATCGCTGAAACCTGCTTTCTTTATAACATCCCTGCTCCCAAAGAACTTCGACCTTATGTCATTAGCTATGACGCAGGTCACGAAATCTGTGAATTGACCTATATGGAGGTTGAAGAAAAAGATGGCTGAGTATCATGTCGGTTGCGGCGTTTTCGGTATCTATGCCGGGACACTGAATAAAAAGAAAGACAGGTGGCAGAACAAATCAGAGGTTACGAAAGAAGCAACTCACGCAGTTGTCCAGCATGTAAAGCAAGAAATGATGCTGGACAAGGAATCAACCAGAACCGATGAGTTTACTTTTGTCGATGGCTCTGTATTGCGCGTAACCTATGAAGTTCTGAAGGGAGAATAAGCAATGACAAACAGCGAAGTGTTCGCACGGGCAAAGACGCTTGCCTGTGACTATTCTAACAAACATATTGCCATCGGACTCAGCAAATATGCGGATGTTTTGCTTCCAAGAGCGCCTCTTTTTTCGCCAGAAGATTTCTACATCGTTTGGTTTTGCAAGACGCTGCAGAACTGGAAGGCTCTTCTGTCAACAGATAAAGCAAGCGGTGTCTACTTTGAGGTAACTTACAACGGAGATAAAGGCAAAACCTATATCGACGTTTATTACAAGAAAGACAACCTCTGCGTAAGGGATGGCGAGACGGTATGAAGAAGTTTGTGCAGACTTTTATTGTTATTGCTGCCCTTGTAATTCTGGCTGTGCTTACAGTGTGGCTGACTCCGCAAACCGCCTCGGCAGATCTCTTTGGCAACAATATCAGCCCCCTTTTTGATACCTACTCCTATAAGGCTGCGGTGATTAAGCTCACAGCCAGCCAATCCATTCTGGTCGAAGTCAGGTCGTGGAAAGACTACGACGACAGCGATACCATTACGCTTACTGATACCAACGGTATGAATTACTATACCTCCAGCGATAATGTCATCCTCCTGAGCGAGATGCCGTCTCGCGATTCCGTTATCTATCAGGCCCTTTATCAATGAGGGTTGGACATGGGCAAGATCAATTTGTTGGATCCAGCTTGGCATGATGCGGAACTGGATCCTCCGAAGAAGGCAGGGAAATATCTCACTGCCTTTCATCCGGGTTATAGGGATAACGATGTGATTCTGGTTGACACAGACAGCTTTCGCGGCGGTAAAAACCCAACCAGAAAAAGCTGGGCGCATCATCGTTATCGCTATGTGATTGCATGGATGGAGCTTCCAACGTATTCATAAGGAGCAGGACAATGAGTAAGGTTGTAACAGCGAAAGAAATATGCGCAATGCCTAAAGATCAAGAAGGCTACGTGTCGCTTTGGGCTGAAATCAAACCCTTGGATAATAGCGCGTCTCAAGTATTTGCAGGGTTTGTAGATGCAAATACTCTTTTCGACGATTTCTTTCTCAGAGAAACGGTTAATTTTTATACGAAAGAGGTACACTCATCTTTCCCGCAAGGAGTCCGAATCCGCTTCTGGGATAGTTGTCCGACTGAACAAGAACATGAAACAACTCCATGGGAGGTAGAAGACCATGAGTGAAATGCCGAAATGCCCCGGATGCGGGGCAAACATGATGTTAATGCACTTGGGTGATTCTGTATTTTTCTACGCCTGCATGGAATGCGGATGGAACTCACCAATAGACGTTGATTCCAAATCTGCGTTCCGAATGGCAATGCGTCGTGTTAAGCCGGTGCAGCATGGTTATTGGATTATTCCTACGCCGCCTGATGCTTATACATACTGCAAAATTGTGTGTAGCGTTTGCAACCAAGTTGCAGGAAAGCACCAGACCGAATACTGCCCGCGCTGCGGCGCAAAAATGGATTTACCAAGACCGAGAGGTGATAGCGATGACTGAAATACCGAAATGCCCATATTGCGGGGATAGGATGTTTCTTAATATTTCAACTCAGGAGCACGACGGAGGAGCTTTTTCCATATGGTGTCAATGCGTGACGTGTGAAAGCACATCACCGCATCTTGAGTTTCCGGGAAGCAGCGCATATGACGAGGTTAAGAAGAAGACTCTTGATGTTGCTTTACACCGTTCTGAACCATACAACCGGGTTCTGACTCTTGATGAAGTTATCACGAAAATTGATAGCGATGAAATGTCTTTCACATGGGTCGAGTTCGCTAAACACACGCATGAGAATCTATATCCGCTTAATCAATTCATTCTGGAAGATGAGAACCCAAAGGAAAGAAAGATTACTCTTTTCTTCTTTGGCGCAAACCCGTGGATGTATGAAAATGAAGATGACTATGGCAAAACGTGGCGGTGTTGGTTGAAAAAGCCGACAGAAGAAAAACGGTTTGCCACCAATTGGGAGGAAGCAAAATCATGAAGACCCCTGATGAAATTAAAGAAGCGTTGCGCAAGTGCCGTGATGATCGATGCGTATGTGATATGTGTGCGCTTTCGGATGGCAATGTTAAAAAGTGGCGCGAGCTTATGGGCTATGCACTTGAGTATATTAAAACCCTCGAAGAATCTATTGATCCAAAGAACAGAGTACTTACGCTGGATGAAGCAATGCATACAACAGAGCAATTTGTTTGGTTCGATGAGATTGAATATGATAATCCATTCAAAGTGCTTGTATGCAAAAACATGACAATGTTTGGTTCTGTAGTGTTCAATGTTCCTATGGAGGATACACTTTTTGAAGCACCAGCCAATAAGTATGGAATGCGATGGCGTTGCTGGTTACAAAAACCAACTGAACAAGAAAGAGAGAATACGCCTTGGGAGAAGAGCATATGACACCGCAAGAATTGTATGATTGGGCGCTTGCTCATAACGCTGAGCATATTGAGATCGGTTTGCAATATCAGGATGGCGGAGGCGCGTATTCCGGTAATACTTATGAAGATGGCATTGATGTTACCGCGACCATAGAGACTGCTGCTGACGGTGAAGAAGCCTTTGTTCTTCTGGGATAATGGAGGATGTGTACTATGAAAACGCCCAAAGAGATTAAGAAAGGTTCGTGTGCCTGTGGCACAGATGAGTGTCACGGCAAACATACCGAATGTCCATATGAAGGGGACGGCGTTTGTATCATAAACGCATGTGGGGATGCGTTTGACTACGTTCAGTATCTTGAAAATAAGTGCAATGAAATGCTTGACATAATGGAAAGCAATAAACCTGAAAATCGAGTGTTGACGTTTGCGGGTGCAAGAAAACAATGCACCAAAGAACACTTCACATGGATCGAAGATGAAGGAGATGTCAGCATTGGTTTTGTTGCACCAGTTGACGAAGTTGATTCAACGGTAAAAATCTATACATTTTTCGGCAGCTTTACACGGAAACTGGAAGACTACCTGAAGACGTGGCGTTGCTGGAAACACGAGCCAACAGCAGAAGAAATGAAAACCACGCCATGGATGACTTCCAAACCGTCGAAGTGAAACCTTAAAACTGAACAGGGAGCCGAGCAAGCTCCCTTTATTTTTATCAATTTGTAACGGGGTGATACAATTACGGAGACAACACTAAGAAAAATTGACCCACAAAATAACGGATGTTATAATGCAGATGTACAAATGGTTGCAGAGCAAGCTGCCATGAAGGCACTTCAGATGTTCGTAACCATGCCGAACCTTGATAATTTTATATTCCCGTTTTTCGAACCGATGCAAAGGAGCAAAAACGATATGGCGTCTAAGCATCGATTCAAAGTAAGTCTTCCAACCGGAGAAAAAGTGTGGGCAGCTGGGGATACAATAGACGAAATGTTTGCGAACTTCGCTCAAAAATATGGTATGTTGTATCAGCAAACACCGATCCTTGAAGAAAAACCAAAGTGCCAAACGCTTCGGGAGTTTGTTGATAAAACCTACCGTCCATCCTTTATGTCCGGGTTGAAACCAACGACGCAGAGCAATTACGAAAACTATCTGGGGCAATACATCCTCCCGTATTTGGGAGAGATGCCGATGGATGAAGTGAGCGTCGCTACGATTCAAGCCTTCTATAATCATCTGGCACAGGCTGGCAGCCATGGACACAGAAAGAATCTCAACGCTACGACGATTGAGCGTGTGCGCGGATTGACTTCCAGAATCTTTTCTGTAGCACAGGAGATGGGGCTAATCAAAGACACCCCTTTCAAGAACCGCCTGCTGACGATCAAGGCTGAGAAGGGTGGACACCATAAAGCCCTGCCAGATGCAGAGATTGATCGTGTCAAGAAGGCAATCCCTACGTTGGCAGACGAAGAGATTCGGCTGTATTTTGCCATGCTGGCTTACACGGGTATGCGTCGCGAAGAGCTCATGGGTATGCACTGGGAGGATGTGGATCTGGAGGACGGAACCGCTTACGTTCGCTGCACGGTTACCTATCCTGCACGAAGTAAACCTGTGATTCAGTACAGCGCCAAGTCGGAGCATTCGATTCGTCCCATTCTTCTTCCTGAACCGCTCATTCAGATCATGAAGCCGTTGCGAAAAGAAAAAGGCTTCCTGTTTGGCGGCGATGCGCCGTGGTGTTACGCCACCATGAACCGCCGCGTCTACCAAGGAAAAAAACTGCTGGGCATTCAGGGCTTCAACAACCATGACTTCCGCACCACCTACGGCACGCAGTTAAAAGAGAGCGGCATGACCAGCGCACAGGTGGCCGACCTGATGGGACACGCGGATACCCGCATGGTGGAAACCGTCTACGCCCGCGCCAGAGAAGAAGGCATCAAAAAGCGTCGCGGCGACCTTGAAAAAATGAATAAACAGTATGCAGTATTGGCCTGATTATTCATTTTCAAAGGCCAAAAGTTGACCCAAAAGTTTCGCAAAAAAGTCCTGAAAGTCCTTATAAATCAACGGGTTTCGAGACAGCGAGTTGCACCAAAAGTTGAACTTTTATATTTATGCACTCCAAAATCCCCGCCAAACACCCTCATTCCAAACAAAAGAAAAAGCCCGAAAGTCCTTATAAATCAAGGCTTTCGGGCAATGGTGGGATTAGTAGGGCTCGAACCTATGACCTCCACGATG
>ULQE01042809.1_pt1 | contig 29160 bp, 24 predicted proteins | sample 1954171 | NCBI WGS metagenome assembly ULQE01 (sample SAMEA4835647, study PRJEB28245) | human gut metagenome | biome: gut microbiome; material: fecal sample | place: Denmark | collected 2008
ATATAATTCTAAATTATCCAGCCATTCATTGTCTTCAACAGCACAAGCCTCTTTATATCTTTCAAGAATTTCATTATAGGAATCTTCCATAGATTTTGTTTCTGTTATAGGAAATACCTTTTCACCTTCATACTGTTCTAAATATTCTGCATTATCTTCCGGCAAAAATCCATAACATTTACTTTCATTTGTTTTATCTGCATTTTTCAACTGCACCAAATATCCTGCAATTTCTTCGTTGATATTATTTTGATATTCAATCAAATCTGGTACTGCCGTCTTTGTTCCTTCGCTCAATGCACCTAATGCCGCATCTCTTGTTATATAACAGAATTTCAGATATGTATAACAATATTGACTTATTTTATATAAATTTTCCGGAGTAATATTATTCACATCACTAAATATTGAATTTCTTAATGTCTGATATGATGTAAATGAATCTGCCTGAAATATACTTGCATACATGGAAAGCATAAAACTATCTGTATTGCTCAGTCCTTCTTTATAAAATGGTATGTTCGCAGACATAACACTCCATCCTATTAACATTAAATTTGCTGTTAAGCCAAAAGAAGCTGTCAGATCTGCCGCCTCAAAAATTAAATCATCATAATTTTCTTTTAAATATCTCAACGCTGAATATGTTGCAATATCGGTCTTTAAAGTGCCTACATAATTGACAATTCCATTTTTCATCGCATTTGACATAACACTCTGAGAATCTGTGTTTACAACAAATTTACTTAATGCATTTACTGCATACTTATCTTGATTCTGAAACTCATCTGCAAATCCAACTACTTCTGCAACTTTATAAAATTTATCAAGAAAACTGGTTGCTTCTGCTACTCCTTTTCCCACTTTTGTATATAATTCTGTCGCATCAGAAAAGAATTTTGCTTTGTCACATGCATTTTCTAATGCCTGATAAGATTTATTATAAGCAGCTATACTTGCATTATTATCTACGTCTATCTGAGATTTCAAATGATTACTTGTCTTTAACAAATTGTCAATATTTTCATCTAATTGCTTATCAATTGCATTGATTGCTTTTCCTAATGCCCCTTTACCGTCAAAATGAGACATTAACTTGTTCATTGCTTTTACTTCTTGTTGTAATTCATCATCTGAATATGTACAAAATAACATTGCCAGTTCTTCACTATATTTCGAATCATATGCAGAACTGTCTAACGCAAAATTTTGTATCGACTGTACCCATGATTCCCCGTCCATATTCAGCAGCCCATTAAACATAGTTACAACAAAAGAAGCCTTCCCCATAGTATCTTCATTTTTTTCCGAAATACCTATGTCATCCTGCCAATCAAATAAATACGTTTGATTATTTTTTAAAACATCCATATAAATATCAATGATATTTTTACTTGGCATATCAATTAAAATCGTGTTATCCACAACCAACATACTACTATTTAATAACAACAGCGAATATTCTAATGGAATCCACACACCATTTTCATTTTTTATGGTTTCAAACGGTGCTTCATAAGAATCAGCCATTTGCGTAAATAGCATATGTCCAGCCTTTGTACTGTCATAATAAAATACTGTCAGACCATATGGTACATTTTCATCCGCATCCCGATTATAAATAGAAACATATTCCTCAGACATTCCAACTTCATATCCAAGCCTTGTCCCAAGTTCTTCTGCATTTGCATAGACATTATCATTTTTTATCATAACCTGTAACGTTTCCGCATTACCAATATTATCGGAAAATTCAACCGGCACGGTATGATATGCTTCTTCTGTGCTTTCATCCGCCAAAACGATATTCGAAGACGATATTAACATAGCAATACATAATACTAAACTTATGATTTTTCTCATTTAACATCCTCCTCACTATTTTCCCGAATCATCTGCTTCATCAATTTCTGATATGCCGTTATTAAATTTCCTGTTATTCCATTCATAAATTCCTGTGTTGAATAGTCTGCTGTAAATATACCCTCTTCATAGTTATACGGCACTTTAACTTCACACTTTGTTTTCTCTGCTGCTGCAATATAGTTGTATATATATTCTTCGAAACTTTCTTCCGTCAAATTTTCTTCTTTCATAACATCTTCAAATATATTCATAAGTTCCGGTGCAGTAATTTCATACGCAATATACTCTTTGGTTATCTCTTTTATTTTGATAGAATCCTGCTCCACAATCTTAGTAATAATGCCATTACTGGCATTTTCAGAATCTTCAAAGAAATCCGCCAATTTTTCGTCTGTTACAAAATTTCCAGTTCCTAAAATTATGGTTTCGACAGCTTTCATATCCTTATTAGTAACTGCTTCAACTATTTTTTCTGCTTCTGTCTCAACAACCTTATCCGTCCCACATGCCGAAAAGCATAATGTAAATACCAGACTAATAATTAACAGCTTCTTTTTTGCAGACTTTTTCATCTTTCCAATATTATACATAAGTCATCTCCTTTTCATTTTTTTCCGCAAGATTTTATATTTCTCTATTGTAACGGATAGAACACCTATACTTTCGATTATCTGTTTTGCACAACAAATGCTTAGTGAACCCGAAGAGTTTCTGAACAGACACATAAAATTCTATAATAAAAATGATACAATTTTAACAATTGTACCATTTGAGGTGTTCAAAGAAGTGTTCATTTGAACACCCCATCTTGAATCCGTTATTTCTTTTTTACCACAACCGTTTTCACATACGAATTCTGTCCAAATACCCTCGTACCATCATCATATACTGTGTATGGACAAACTTTCACATAATATCGTTTTCCCTTTTTCAGCCCTTTTATTGTCCTGGTTGTGCCTGCTGAATACACTGTTTTGATACCTTTTTTGAATTTATAATCTGTAGAATATTGTATCCTGTAACCAATGGCATTTTTTGCAGTTGCACACTTCACAGTCATCTGACCTTTTTTGGTGCTTTTTAAAGATTTTAATGTGCCTTTGGAGAGTTTGATCTGTTTTTCTGCTTCAATACGGAAGGTATATGTAACATCTCTATATCCCTCAACCTTTAAATAATAGATGCCTTTAGGTAATGTTCTGGATTGTTGCCCTTTATATAACCCCGTTACAGCATTTTGTTTATATGGTATATCATTATTCTTCAACAATATCTTCCCTGCCGTATTATAAATATCCATATCACAGCTATAATATGGTTCTTTATCCATTGCCGCATATAATACCAAATGTGATTTTTCTGTAATCTGAAATCTATAATATCTCGTTTCTGTATAAAAAGTGCCAGATGTCAGCTTCCCCGTATAACTTTCACCCAGTTCGTAATCTTCTGCCTCATCTGCCATCGCAGCCTGTACCGTACTACTTCTGAATCCCAGAATTACAATTACACATAAAAACATTAACAGTAAATTTTTTTTAATTTTTTTGCTCATAGATAATTTTCTCCTTTTCTAACTCCAACATTTTAACGATAATACAATTTCACATCTGAAAATCCAACAATAGTCCCGGCATCTGCTGGCACTTCAATCGTTAAACGCCTTGTATTTTTCAACGAAATATCTACAGTTTTAGGCAAATCATAAATACCTACCGAAACAGTTTTTACCAACTGCCCCTCAGAATATATCTTTACGTCGAAATCACCATGATTACCTGCTCCATCCATCTTACCAACCTTAAAAGTCAATTTATTGTATTTTCCTTCTATATTAAAGTTTGCAAATTTTTCATTCCAAGATGAATCCTGCCCAAGTGTAAAACTCTTCTTTTGTTCTTTTCCGCCCATCTTAAAATAGTTCCCATTTGTATAGGCTTCATAATTATAACTGTTATATGGTTCATATGTATCGACCAGCTAAACATAATCACGCACAGTGATTTTTTTCACTCCGGAATATTTTCCATATTTCTTTTTTCCATTGACATTTTTATATGCCCGCACTCTAAACTGATAGGTCTTTCCTGTACTTAACTTTGAGATTGTCAATTTATTTTTTGTTACATTCTTTGTTTTCCATGAACCACCGGCAGTCCTGTACTGTAATGCATATCCTTTAGCTCCAGATACCTTTTTAAAAGCTACTTTAACAGACTTTTTCCCAGTCTGTGTGATGGATGTTATTTTCGTATTCCCAACTTTTGTGGCTGCCTGTGTTTCAACCATGTTCATCTGCATAAACAGACAAAAAACCATAATGCATAAAAATAATTTTTTTAATGTTTTTTCATCCCTTTATTCCTTCCTTTCCTGCTCTATTTTGTTGCTAAATTAATTTTCAATACACAACCACCGTATTTACCTTACTTTTCTGCTTGTATTTATTTTTTGCATAAAGCCGTATCTGTGTACCATTTTTTATCTTCTGCGTTTTTATTTTAAACTTCCCATTCTTATCCGATTTTGCAGAATATGTAGTCGTCCCTATATTGGCATATACTGTTACATTTTTACTGGTCGTTCCGGCAATAACACCTTTCTTTTTATTTATATTAGTTATCATCGGTTTCTTTGGTGCCTGTGATTTATATAATTTACAGTTTACAATTCCAAATGATGTTCCCCCGCTCACAGCCTTGTTATCTTTTACATATATTTTGAGTTTTTTTACTCCTGCCACATTAACAGAAATTTTAAATGGTATTTTTGACGGGGTCATACGATATTTTTTCAATAATTTTCCATCCCCGTAAAAATACAATGTAGTGTCAAAATTTGTCGTGTTATAGCTGTCTATCAAGACCAGTTTTGCCTCCAGTTTTTTATATTTATTTCCAATATTGTAAGTACTGTATGCCCAGCTGATTTCCGGTGTGTAATTCCATCTGGCTATCCACGCTTCAATTCCATGCGTATATGAATTTCCATAAATGTCTGTATTTCCCCTTGTATATTGATGCTGCCCAATCGTATATACAAAACTGTCTCCCTCATTTCCTGTATACTGTCCGCTTTTTACAGGCTTCAGGGTATCCATGTATATATACGCTTTCTCCTGTGCCATGACAGGCTGTGCCGGTATGATACAAAGCATCATCATCCCAGCCAGTAATAAAATAATTCCGTTTCTGCAAAATTTTTTCATAACTAGCATTCCTTTCTCTTTTTCTAAACATGCCCTGTCGGTCTGCAAATCATTTTTCACAGACCGGCAGGACTTCCTGTACTACAGTTTTACTTTCCACTATATTTTTTCAGCACCACTTTCTTTCCCTGCCCTTTTCCCTTAAAGAGCTTTTTGTACTTCTTATACTGTGCTGCCGGCACTTTGATCTGTGCATTTTTTCTAATTCCGGAAAATGCATTTTTGCCGATTCTCTTTAATTTTTTAGACCTGACAATAATGGTTTTCAATTCACTGCAGTCTTTAAATGCTTTCGTGCCGATTTTTGTTGTGTTTGCTCCGATCGTAACTTTCACAAGCTTTTTACAGCCAAGAAATGCAGATGTACCAATCTCTTTTACGGAGTCAGCAATCACTACTTCCGTAACACTGCTTTTCTTAAATGCATAATCAGATATTTCTGTTACCTTATATATCCTGCCATTGTAAGAAACGGTAGACGGTATCTTCACTTTCGTTACCTGCTTTGTTTTCAGACCGACTACAGCAGCTTCTTTTCCATCCATTACCTCATAACGGATTTTACTGGAAACAAATTCAGTCCAAAGATCTGACTCATCCTGTTCCGTATCAGTTTCAGATTCATCCGTCTCCCCTGTACCTGTTCCTGTGTCTTTTCCTGTATCTGTATCCGCTCCCGTATCTGTATCTGTTCCTGTATCTGTATCCGTTCCCGTATCTGTATCCGTTCCTGTATCTGCCTGTGCCTTCTCATAAACTGCCTGAATTACCACATTTCCTTCCGGCATCGTGAACATTGCTTCCATATCAGACTCATTTTCCAGTTTTATATTTCCTGATAAAATGACCCACTTTGAAAACTCCATTCCATTTCCCAGGCTGTCAGCTCTCACTCTGACAGCTGTTCCAGCGGGATACATTTCCGTTTTATTTCCGGTTCCATTGTAAATTGTCACACCGTATTTCTTTACTGCTGTCCAGTGTGCATATAAGGTCTGATTTCCTGTCAGTGAAACCGTTGTATTTTCTGTTATCTTTGTTCCGCCATTTTCTGATGTATACCAGCCATCAAATGTGTAACTATTTCTTGTGGCTGTCGGCAGAGTTCCATATCTACTTCCCGTTTTTACTGTTATATAACTGTTTCCTGATAGATTTCCTCCATTGGCATTAAATGTCACTGTATATGTTTTTTCTGTCCAGTGCGCATATAAGGTCTGATTTCCTGTCAGTGAAACCGTTGTGTTTTCCGTTATCCTTGTTCCACCGCTTCCTGATGTGTACCAGCCATCAAATGTATAACCGCTCTTTGTGGCTGTCGGCAGAGTTCCATATCTGCTTCCCGTTTTTACTGTTATATAACTGTTTCCTGATAGATTTCCTCCATTGACATTAAATGTCACTGTATATGTTTTTTCTGTCCAATGCGCATATAAGGTCTGATTTCCTGCCAGTGAAACCGTTGTGTTTTCCGTTATCCTTGTTCCACCGCTTCCTGATGTGTACCAGCCATCAAATGTATAACCGCTCTTTGTGGCTGTCGGCAGAGTTCCATATTTTTCCCCGGATGTCACTGTTTTTGTACCGGTTCCTGATACAGTTCCCCCGTTGGAATTAAATGTCACTTTATATGTCGGAATCGTTTCATATACAGCCTCAATAATCAGATCTGATTCCGGCATGGTAACCGTAATTGATGTGCTATATTCATTATCAATTTTTACATTTCCAGATTTTACCTGGAACTTTTTAAACCGTTTTCCATTTTTTATCTGGTCTGCCCTGATTCTAATGGTCGATCCAGGACCACATAAATAAGTTCTTGATCCATCACAGTTAATATATGTAAAGTTATATTCCTCTCTTTTCTCTGTGGTCGATTCAAATTTCCATTTTTCTGCCGGTGAACCATTTCCCCAGTTCATCCATATACTGTTTCCAGGCGATATATCTGCATTTGGAAGATCCATATACATTCCATTATTTGCAGAAATAATATAATAATAGCCGTCACCCGCACTTCGCAGTATCCATTTCTGGTTCATTCCTCCATGATAACCACACTGCTGCACATTCGCCAGCCGCTCTGTGCTCGCATTATAAACATCCAGTGCTTTTTTCGAATGATGTGCCTCTATTTTATAATATCCGTTTCCAAGATAAGTGACATCAAACTTCTGGTTGTTTCCGCCATTGCGGTTTGAAATAACCAGATTTCCTTCATCCACCATGGATGCCCATTCAATATCAAAAACGCTGTTATTATTCACCGCTGACACTATGGTATATAAACCATCTGACAGGGTTTTTGATGCCGTCATATTATATTGAAATGTACGTGTTGACGATCCCAACACAGTATTTCCATTATACGCGGTAAACGTAAGCTGATTCGTTCCCGGATGCATGAGATGTTCAGGAATATAATAGGAAAATCCTTCATTTCCGGTCGGGTATCCCGGATTTCTCTCTGCAACATCCGGACGGGATTTTCTGGAACAGTTATATGTGTTTCCATTAATATTACAAGTTACATTTGTTACTCCATTTCCATAAATTGCCCATCCCTCTGCCGTAATTCCAGATGTTGTACTTGCGCCTGCCTTTGGCGAATCAATATTTATATGGAATGGTTTTGCTGATGCATACGCTGGACGTATAAATCTTCGTGTAATATGTCCATTTGCAAGTGAATGTCCATTCCCATCTTTGTAAATACCATTAACTAAAGAAACCTTTCCATTATAGTTTCCTTCTACCGACTGGGAAGAATTGATCATAATTCCAACATGACACCAATGCACCGAACAACTCTTGCAATAGTAAAAAACAATATCTCCCTTTTGAGGTGACGAAACATCCTGTCCACCTTTATTTTTGATATTGTTATATAGCGTCTGACAATATCCATTGCCTGGAATGATATTACTAATACCCGCCAGGCTCGCGCAGTCCGATACAAAATCTGCACACCATGCTTCCGTATAATTAAGTTGCGCTTTTGTTTTACCCATCTGCGCCTGTGCCACCGCCACAATATTATCAGCCTGATTGTTCCCTAATGTATATGATCTGTTATAATAACCAGTTCGAACCTGCGTTGCATTAACTGTAGTCAGACTTACAAAAAATAATGCAACAAAAAATACACTTAGAAATCGCCCTATTCGATTCATTTTTTTCTTCATACTCCGTACCTCCACCGTTTCATTCCCGAACTATCCTTTCATCTCTTTGAAATTTTCTTGTTCACACTCCTTCACCCGTATCTTATTTTATTTCTTATATCGTCACTTTTCATCTAATACTTTAGTTATAGCTAATGTTATTTTGTTTTACCTCATTCATCTACCATGAATAGTACATTAAAATTAACACATATTATATAAGAGGTAATATTTCGATGAATGATCTCGATTTCAAAGCAATCGGACTGAAAATTAAAGAACGACGAAAATCACTGGGGATTACCCAGGAATCTATTGCAAATGCACTCGACGTAAATCCAAGCCATATCTCGAATATCGAATGTGGCAGAGCGAATCCTTCACTCACTACACTGATCAAAATCGCCAATCTCCTGCAATGCAGCGTCGATTATTTCATTTCTGCAGAATATACCTACAAACATGATCCTGAAAAAGAAAAATCCCTGGATGAAGAAATCATGAATAAATTAAAATACTGTAATATCGACAAAAAAAACAAGGTCCTGAAAATCATAGACCTTCTTTAATAATTAATTTAATTTTTCAGTTTTTGCCGGAACAGTCCAATCAGTTTTTCCCAGAATGTTTCCTGCTCCTCTTACTTTCTCTTTCTGGATCCGACCAGAGTACAGAAAATTTTTAGTTACTGCTCCCGCATATAGTGTAAACAGTAACATTTTTTAGAAAAACTTCACAAATTGGCACTTTTTTCATTTTTTTATATATGTTATGCTAGTGGAAATATGACAAATATTTAGAATTGGAGAAATACCATGGAAAAAAAGACAGATTTTAAAGCACTTTCGAACAAGGCAAAAGTTCAGTATATCTGGGACTATTACAAACTGCATATTTTATTTGGAGGTGTCATTGCTGCGATCGTGATTGGTCTGGGATATCATTTTATCACTTACCGCAAGCCGGTACTCAGCGTCATCATGATCAATGTCCAGACAACCAGTGAAAATGCCGAGGCTGCGTTTGACGAATTTTCTGATGCTGCCGGTTATGATAAAAAACAGCAGCCAATCGACGTTTCTGCAAATCTGCAGTTTTCCGATGATCCAAATGCAACAACGGACTACAACGACTACATGGTACTTTCCACGATGATCGGTGCCGGCGGCGAGGATCTGTTTTTCGGTACAGGAAATGTTTACACCGATTATGCCGAAGAAGGTGCGCTGATGGATCTGCGCACCTATGTTTCGGATGATGTGTTAGAAAAATATAAAGATCATCTGATCTACTCCACCGATGATGGCGAGTCAGAGTCCTATCCATGTGCGATCGAACTGACCGATAATCAGTGGATCCAGAAATATGGCATTTATGACAGCTGCTACTTTGGTGTTTTCAGCCGCTCCGAGCAGAAAGATTACTATACGAAATTTGCGGATTTCCTGCTGAACTACTAATTGGATTGGCAGGCACATTACTGCCTGCTCTGTCCGTAATCTCTTAAATCTGCCCGGCACAGCCTGACATATTATTTCACTATCACCACCGAATATCCCGGCATTGTCAGTGTTCCATCCTGGAGCACTGCCTCTTCTGTGCCCGTCAGCAGTACACCGCCAACTTCAAGATCACTTCCACTCTTTTCCCCGGCTGTGACACCAGATAAATCCACTTCCACACTCTCCGGCGCAAGGTTATAAACCAAAAGCAGTTCGGAATTGCCATACGTTTTCTTTATCACGCAGACTTTATCATCCGAAACGCTCTCCTCAAAAGTCACGGTTCCACGGGCTATTTCCGGGTACTCATTGCGGAGTTTTATCGTCTGTTTTACAAACTGGTAAATAGAGTTTCCATCTTCCTCCTGTGTTTCGAGCGCACCGTATTTCATTTTTATGGCATCCATATCAGCAGGTCCCTTGCACATTCCATCGACTGCGCTATCTTCGCTCCAATACATCGGTGCACGCTTATTTTCATCCTTACCGGAACCCTTCATGCCCAGTTCCTCTCCATAATACAGAAAAGCACTTCCAGACATCAACAGATTCATTGCCTGCGCGATCTTTGTCTGTTTTTCACTGTCATCCCCAGAATAATAACCTGCGCCTCGTGCCATATCATGATTTGTGTAAAATGGTGCATCGATATAGCTGTCACTGTACTGGGAAAGATTATCCTGTAGATTTACCAACGCCTTTCCATAGGAAGATGCCGAACCATTTTTAAGCACGGAAGTGATCGTTCCGGTGCTGTCCGCAAAAGAAAAATCAAAACAGCTGTCAATACCACTCTCATAGTATTTTGCGTAGGTATTCTGATCCGTCCAGACCTCCGCCACGATATAGGCATCCTCTTTTTTCTCTTTTACCATGGAATGAAACCATGACAACACTTCCACATTTTTATCCACACTTCCGCTGTAATACTCTTTTGCCGCATCCAGGCGGAATCCGTCCACCCCCAGATCAAGCCAGAAGTCTACGATCTTGTCAAATTCATCACGGACTGCCTGACTGCCAAGGTTTAAATCCGGCATCTCGCTCCAGAACTGCGCCTCATAATACCAGTCTGTACCATCGAGCTTACTGTAACCGCCCTGCATTTCCTTAGAAAAATTATAGTAATCCACATAAGGACACTCCGACGCATCCGGCTCTGCTCCCTCCGGCAGGTTTTTCAGGTAATCTGCTGCCGTTTTAAACCATTCATGCTGGGAGGAAGTATGGTTCATGACAAGATCGATAATGACATTGATTCCCCTCTCATGGCATGCCGCGATCAGATTTTTAAAATCGTCCATCGTACCGTATTCCGGGTCAATATCACAGTAATCCGTCACATCATATTTATGGTAGGTTGTCGATGGCATGACCGGCATCAGCCAGATTCCGTTACATCCAAGATCCGTATCTGTCGCCGGATCACCGTCATTGATATAATCTAACTTTTCTGTCAGACCATTCAGATCCCCGATGCCGTCCCCGTCGCTGTCAAAAAAGCTGTACACAAACACCTCATACCAGGTACGGTAATTATCATCAATGATCTGTTCATCCCCGGTATTGACTTCCTGCATCAGAGAAAGGGCGGTCACTCCCCCCTCCTTCGTGTCAGCATCTGCATTTTCATCCTGCCTGGCAGAAGCTATGGCTTGATCCGCAGAACTTTCCGTCGCCATTCCATTCGAATTATCCACAGCATTCCCTGATGAAGCTGTCCCATTTCCACATCCCCCTGCGGAAACTATCAACATACCGGCTAAAACTGCCGCAATGATTCTCTTTTTCATCTCAGTCCTCATTTCTGCGCATATATGCCTGCGCTTTTTCAATTATGTTAAAGTCACAATAGTGCACCCAAGCTTCCTGATTGCACTATTTGACTTCAGCATCCTTCAACTACTCTTTCGCGCTCGAGCGGTGCTGTTTACAGCTAACTTCTGCTCCGCGAGATGCGCATCCTGCCCGGAGGGCTTTTAAATTCATAGGACGCAATTTCCTATGAATTTAAAAAGAGAGCAGAAACAAACCGTCCCTGCTCTCCCGGCAGACTCCCCATCTGCCCAATGACACACCAAAATGTGCCCTCATATTCCATTTGTATCCTGTGGATCAGCCCTTGACAGCTCCGGTCATACCTTCCACATAGAACTTCTGTGTCATTAAGAACAGAATTGCGATCGGGATCGATACGACAACTGCACCTGCAGCGAAACAGGTATACCAGCTGTCGATATACTCTTTCTCAAGCATCTTCCAAAGACCAATAGACACCGTATAATACTGTGCATCTGCACGGCAGATAACTTTACCAAAAATAAAGTCAACCCATGGTCCCATAAAGGATGTTAAAATCGTATATACGATGATCGGCTTACTGAGCGGTACAGTAATCTTTGTAAATACATTCCATCTTGTCGCTCCATCGATAATCGCTGCCTCATCCAGCGATTTTGAGATTGTATCAAAAAATCCCTTCGCAACATAAAATCCTGCACCGGAACCGGCGGAGAACACGATGATAAGTGCTACACGGATCATTGCACCATCTGCTAAATTAAGTGCTCTTAAAATATAGTACACAGCGATCATGGACATGAAAGATGGAAACAGACCAATGATCATCGCAATATTCATAAACGGTTTCCTCATCTTAAATCGCATTCTTGACATACTGTATGCCACTGAAAGTACAAAGATGGTAGAAATGATGCAGGTAAAAATTGCGATCACAAAGGTATTCATAAACATCTTCGGAAAGTTTAAAATACTGGTGTCTGTAAATAATTTGATGTAATTATTAAATGTATAGGTTTTCGGGAAAAATGTACTTACATAAGAACCTTTCTCTCCACGGAAACTTGTAAGGATTACCCAGAAAATCGGGAGAACCCAGATAAATGCCAGTATTGCCAGGAAAATGTGAACAATCACATTTATCACTGTTTTACGGATTTTCGCCGTATTGGATGCACCACTTTTTTTCGCAGCCACTGCTGCTGTACTCATATGTGTCGTGTTCATTACATGAATCCCTCCTCATCTTTATAGGATGCGGTATTGCGATATGTTACCAATGCTACGATCGCAAGTACAATAAATGTCATAATACCAATAACAGCACCTAAGTTATAATAGTTCTTATCAACCGTCAGCTTATACAGCCAGGTAACAAGAAGGTCTGTCTTTCCTGCCGTGGCATCCACCGGAGTAGGATTTCCACCTGACAGAAGGAAGATGACATTGAAGTTATTGATATTTCCCGTAAACTGTGTGATCAGGTACGGTGTCATAACGAATAACATGTAAGGCAATGTGATCTTGAAGAAAGTCTGTACAGCATTCGCTCCGTCGATCTTTGCTGCCTCATAAAGTTCACCCGGAATATTCTGTAAAATACCGGTTACCTGAAGTAACGTATACGGAATACCTACCCAGAGATTAATAACAATAACCGTTACTCTTGCCCATGTTGCGTTTGAGAAAAACGGTAATGCGGTATCGATCAGACCATATTTTAACAACAATGTATTTACGATACCGGTCGGCTGTAACATAGTACGCATGATCAGCAGTGATACGAACTGCGGTACTGCGATGGAAAGTACAAAACAGAATCTCCAAAATGCCTTTCCTTTTGTCTCCTTACGGTTGATGATAATTGCTAAGATCATACCGAGGATATAGTTTAATGCGGTTGCTACAATGGCCCAGATCAGTGTCCATCCTAATACGGAATAGAACTGCTTGCCGATGCTGTCACCGAAGTTTAAAATCTTCTTGAAATTTGCCAGTCCCACCCAGTCAAATAATACCAGATGATCGTTGACCTTACTGTAGTTCGTGAACGCCATGGTAATGTTATAGATCAGTGGTAAGATCGTAAAAATTAAAATTCCCATAACCGGCGCTGCCAACAGTAATTTATATAAATTTTGATCTAACAAACTCTTGCAGTCTTCTTTAAAGTTGTTTAAGTGCTTTCCTGATTTTGCCAGCACTTCCGATTTATAAGAGCTCTTTACGGACTCTCTCCAGACAATGATAAACATTGCTGTAATATAAACTGTTGCCACTCCATACAACAGAATCAGTGATGACTGGTCACCTGCTGTATATTCATAAATACTCTTTTTTTCGTTCCATACTTTTTCCTGCTCTCTCCATCCAAGAGATGGCAGCATAGATAAATTATAAATTCCTGACTGAATCATGTACCAGATATATGCAGCTTCTACTGCCAGAAACATGATTCCCTTTCCAATTTGTTTATGTGCAATATTTCCTAAGCCCATAATTAACAGGGAAAGTTTTGTGATTATATTTCCTTTTGCCACCGCATTTGTAACCGTGTACGGTGTTGAAAATTCTTTATTTTTTCCTTTTTTCATTCCAGCCTTTTTCACGTTATGGGCCTCCTTTAAATCTCAATGTAGAAACATCCAGGATGCCCGTCCGGGCACCCTGGGATTTCTATCAGAAGAAATCTTTTTACTGTGCAATGTCTGTGTTCATTGTTGTATTCATATCTTCTGTTTTCTCTGCTGCGTTATCAGCTGTGATCTCACCAGCGACCAGTGCTTTACCCATGTTCTCAGCCGGTGACCAGTAGTTGCTCATTTCGCTTACTAATGGCTGCATGATAGATGTATCTGTCATAACTTTTGTAACTGCCGTAGCAATTTCATCATCTGAGATTGCAATGTTTGTATTTGTAGGAAGGATATTTCTCATATCATAATGATCTTTCTGAGCATCTTCACCTGCAAGGTAAGCCGCTAAAGCCATGGAAACCTGCATATTCTCTGTATTTGGATTAACGCCGATTGCTTTAGATCCTATGAAAGATTTCATCTGACCCTCTGTTCCTCCGATATTTACAGTAGGAAGAGCTGCAACACCCATGTTATCGCCAAGAGCTTCTTTTACAGATTCTGCATCCCATGTACCTGAGAAAATGGCATTAACGCTGCCATCACGTAAACCGGCAATACCTGCTCCGTCTGCATCATTAATGAAGTTTGGATTCTTGCAAAGGTCTACAAGATACTCAGTAACTGCTGCTGCCTTGTCACCACTAAAATCGACACCTGCTGCTGCATCAGTACCATCACCAAATAATGTACATCCGTTTGCTACATAGAAAGCCTGAATATACCAGGAGTTAGATAATGGGAAAGAAACTTTTCCTTTTTCTAACATGGTATCAAAGCTCTTAATATCATCATCTGAAAATACACTCTTATCATAGTACATGAACCATGTATTTGATGTAAACGGGAATGCCACTACTGCATCATTGTAAGTAACAGATGCTGTAATAGAATCAGAGTTTGTTGTAGTTACATAGTCAAGATAGCTTCCTCCAAGCTCTGCTAATGCATTTGCAGATACCAGATCCGGGATGTTATCGTTTGCTAACATATATACATCTGCGGAGTTTTCAACATCCTGTGTAACCGTTGCTTTTGCATCACCCTCTGCACATACACCATAATTGAAAGTGATATCCCAGTTTGGATGAGCTGCATTAAATGCATCACACTCTTTTGCAAGCCAGCCTGTGTCCTGATCTTCCTGTGGACTCCATACTGTAATTGTACCGGACCATGGCTCATCTTCAGAATCTGCGGCTGCTGCCTCAGTACCTGCTGTCTCCTCTGCTGCTGCATCACTTGTTGTGCTGTTGTCTGCTGCTGCATCACTTGTTGTGCTGTTGTCTGCTGCTGCATCACTTGTTGTGCTGTTGTCTGCTGCTGCATCACTTGTTGTGCTGTTGTCTGCTGCTGCATCGCTTCCAGCATTGTTTGCGGCTTTGTTTCCGCATCCTGCTGCCATGGTTGTCATCATAGCTGCTACCATTAATAATGACACTGCTTTCTTTTTCATTTTTTTCCTCTCCTTTTCTTTTTCCCAAAAAGTTTTCATGAACTTTGTTTTTATATAAAATGCAATCTGCACTTTATAACATAATTATCTGTGGTAAACCGACGCAAGCGTCCGGATCCATGCCCTTCGCTCCTCACTCAGTTCATCGGTTCCAATCCTCCATCTCCAGTTTCTCCCGACGGTGGATGGTGCATTCATCCGCGCTTCATTTCCAAGCTTCATCAGATCCTGCATCTGTATGATCACCACATCTGCAATGCTTGCATAGGCAGCCCGGATCAGCGCATCCGGTATTTCTTCTTTATATTTGATATTCAGATACTCGTACAGATAAGCAAGCTCATAATCTGTTTTGTCCCTGAAGTAACCAACAATTGTTTCATTGTCATGCGTTCCCGCATAAACGACAAGATTGCAGTCGGTGTAATTATGTGGAAGATGTTCGTTTGCCGTATCATCCCCAAATGCGAACATCAAAATCTTGATGCCCGGCCATCCGGTTCTTGCCATCAGCTTCTTCACACCCGGTATCGGACTCTTTCCTGCGATATCCTCAACGATGATGTGTGTATCTCCGATCACTTTTTCGATTGCATCCGTAAGTTTCTTTCCAGGTCCCCTACTCCACTTTCCACTTCTTCCATCTTCTGCCTTGTTCGGTACGACATAATACTTTACGATCGCTGCAAAATGATCAAGCCGTATTACATCAAACAGCTTTGCATGTTCTAACATGCGCGCCTGCCACCAGGCAAATCCATCTTCTTCCATCCGGCTCCAGTTGTATACCGGACTTCCCCACTTTTGTCCATTCTCTGAAAATGCATCCGGCGGAGAACCTGCAACTCCTTTTGGCATCCCATCCTCTTCCAATAAGAAAAGTTCCCGGTTTGCCCATACATCCACACTGTCTAATGCCACATAAAACGGAAGATCACCAATCAGCTGGATACCTCTGTTATTTGCATATTCTTTTAATTTTTTCCATTGTTTAAAAAATTCAAACTGGCAGAATTCATAGAACAATATGTCTGCATGTAACGTTGTTTCATACTCTTTTAATGCCTCAGGATCCCGGCTTCGAAGCGGTTCGTCCCACTTCTGCCATTCCTCATCACCAAAATGTTTCTTTAATGCAGTATAAAGTGCATAATCAGAAAGCCATCCGGCATTTTCTTCACAGAACCTTACAAAAGCTTCATTTTCGATATCGAATCGTGCGAACGCCATTTTCAAAACTTTAAAGCGGTTCTCATAAATCATCGCATAATCAATATCCGCTTCATCATTTCCCCAATGGAAACTTCGGATCTCTTCCACACTAAGCAGCTTCTCCTGCACAAGATCATCCAGATCGATCAGATATGGATTCCCGGCAAATGCGGAATATGACTGATATGGACTGTCTCCAAAACTGGTTGGACCGATCGGCAGCACCTGCCAGTAACGCTGTTTTAAATCCACCAGCAGATCTATAAACTGGAATGCCGCATCTCCTAATGTACCAATTCCGTATGAAGATGGTAAACTTGTGATCGCTAAGAGGATTCCTGCTCCCCTTGCCATTCTTTTTGCATCCAATGATCTTCCCCGGTCCTTCCTCTCATTTTTTTCGCTTTTTTTCGTATCTGTGATAATTTTATTACTGGAAACGTTTTTTGTCAACGAATTTGCAACTTTTAACAGCGTTTTTGCCATATTTGCCGTTTTTGCTATATCGTTTTTGTTTATTTTTACAACGAAAGCGCTCAAAAGTTTCGAAAATTTTAGTATGTCTGCTTGTCAACTTTTTGTTTTCTTTATATAATATAAAAAAATCAACTGTTTTTACTAAGGAGAGGATCTTACCCATGGCAACAATCAAAGATATTGCAACAAGACTCGGTGTTTCCGTCAGTACCGTATCAAAAGGTTTAAATGGCGCGAGTGACATCAGCGAAGAATTACGTCAGATGGTGCTTGACACTGCAGTTGAAATGGGATACGCAATAAAAAAATCAAAGAAAAAAGAAAACCGCAAACTGGCGGTTTTTATCGAAAATATGGAATATGAAACGGAAGATCAGTTTGGCTACGATATCGTACTCGGTTTCAAACAGAATGCTTTCCGCCATAATTGGGATGTCACCGTTATTCCGGTCACACCTGCTTTTCAGCTTACAGAAAAATATGATACATACATGTTAAAGAACGGTTTCTGCGGTGCCTTTTTAGTCGGATTCGCCCTGCATGACGAATGGATGCAACAGCTTTCCCACACCACAATGCCGACTGTTCTCTTTGATAACTATATCGAAAAAAATCCGAACGTCTGCTACGTCGGCACCGATAACTATGAGGGCATCGACGCAGCCGTAGATCATCTTTATACGCTCGGTCACAAAAAAATTGCTTTCTTAAACGGTTCCCTGCACTCCATGGTATCCGAGCAGCGCCAGGAAGCATTTTATAACAGCATGAAAGCTCACGGACTGACTGTTGATGAGAAGCTGACCGCCTACGGCTATTATGTGGCAGACAGCGCAAAGTATCACGTCCCGACGTTTCTCGGCGCAGGTGCGACTGCGATCATCTGCGGCAACGATCTGATTGCTTCCGGTGTGATCGCTGAGTGTAAGCTGCGCGGTTTCCGTGTTCCGGAGGATATCAGCGTTGTCGGTTTTGATGACCTGCCGCTCTCTGCCTCCTTAGAGCCGCCGCTTACCACGGTTCGTCAGGAGCGCAATGAGCTTGGAAAATGCGCTTACGTCGTTTTAAATTCTCTGGTGCACCACATCCCGTTCTGCCGGACGCAGATCCGCGCCAGACTCATCGAGAGAGAGTCGACGGCACGCTGTCCGGCGGCGCCGGAGATCAAACCGCTGGCTTAAAACTGCCAACAGATTTATCAACACTACTCTGCGTTTCGGACCGCCTCGTATACGGGGCGGTTTTCTTTTGCCGGAAGGCAGATCAGCAGAAACATGGCGGTAAGTTCTATCGTCGCGAGCAGCAGAATTGCAAACCGGTAAGACATGATCTGTCCCAGTGCTCCCGCTGCCATCTGGAATGCCACACTTCCGATCGCAAATACCATATTAAAAAATGCGTTGATACGCGCCCGCATATTTTCGGGCAGATAGCTCTGCACTGCTGTCTCACGGATGGTCGCACTTGAGATGCCAAGTGCCCCACAAAGGAAACGGTTACACAGCATCAGCGGATATGGCAGATATAAAAGTAAAATATCCATCAGTCCATAGACCGTATAGACAAATTTGGTAAACGCATAACGTTTTTTTACCGGTATTTCCTTTTTATACTGAAAAATGCCGCCAAGTCCCCGCCCGATCATTTCCGCACTTTTTAAAAATCCAAGCATCGTAACCGTAAGCCACGGCACTGTCTGGTAAAACGCCTGTATCAGTACGGTGTTTCCATCTGACACACCGCTTGTGATACTCATATAAGTATAGATGTTACGAATGCCCTTTTCTTTTTTCAGATAATGAAATCCTTCCCTGATATCCTGACAATACTGCTTCCAGGTATAATCGTCCTGTGCTTCTTCCTTTTCCTCATGAATCCGGCTCTCCACGATGACAGATACCATCGTGATACCGGCAACCAGATAAAAAATGTGTGCCATGGATATTTTTTCATACAAAAAGGTTGCCGCTGGGGACATTGCAATGATGACAAGTGGATAAATTGTATTGCTGACCGCATAACCCTTCTGCTCCATCCCGTTCGGGATCAGATTTGGATACCATGCATCATATGCAAGACGGTAAAACACCGAAATCGTTCCCACTGCAAGGACAAATATCAGATACAACAGGTAATTGAATGCATGACCACTGATATAGAGTCCCATTACCGCATACAATACCGCCGTTACAATATCCAGTCCGACGATCCATTTTTTCTTTCCGCCTTTATCAATCAATGGAGCAACTAAAACAGAAAGGACAATGTCCGGCAAAACGCCACAGATCAGTACCAATGCTGATAAAAATGTAGATCCGGTCTCATCAAATACCAAAAGGCTGATCGGCAGGTTCATGGCTTCGCCACCTACGGCTGTTAAAATGGTTGCTATGGCGATACTGGTGAAATCTTTTGTCCAGAGTGTTTTTTGCTGGTGTGACATGTTTTTCCCTCATTTCATGTTTTGTAGTATAACGTAATGTTTATGATGTCCGGAGCAAATAGTGGATTCCAGACATCATATATCGATTGCTACAGTTATTATATATTCCGCTTTAAAACAGATAAAGCAGATTGATTTGGGAAAATCAGCACAAAAAAAGCTCGCTAAAGCGTACTTTTTCTTGTTTTTGTGGAAATTTGTTCACTAAACTCCAATGCCTTTTTATATTTTCGCTGCCTCGTATAGGCTTCTAAGATCACATTTTTATACTGATAGAGGAAACCAAACGACTTTTCTTTTATGAGTGCCCTGATCAGTCGTTCGATCAGATCTAAATATGCCGGATCCGCCGTAAAGTCTTGCTTTTGTTCCATGCAAAGTTCCTCATACATCAGACGCTCTGCCATCTTACCCTTCATATCTTTCCGGGAAAGTAACTGTTTCATTATTGCAAGATAATGATCCGCCTCCCTGGTATTTCCAAGGAGAAGATGTAACCATGCCTTTTTATGACAGAGCAGGAAATCTTCTGACCGGACACGGTTTAAACAATCGAGTGCTTCCTCATATCTTCCAACTGCAAGATAGGTCGCCCCCATATTATAATATAATCCCTGCTCGTATTCTTTCCACCATCCGGTATTCTGTAATAGCCTTCTGGTGCGCTCATAATAGACGGTCATCATCTCATCCATATCGACACATGCATATGCACTTCCATTCATAAAATAATAATCCGCCAGTGCATATACATTTCCCTCTTCCAACGCCGCCGTCACAAAACGGTTCTCCATCCGGTGAATCGCGTCGTATTCTGCCTGTTCATAATAACCGGAAATCAGACAGCTCATGCCAAGCGTGTTCTGCAGTCCGTGCTGTACTTTCTGATACCACTCCATTTTCTCTGCCGGATCTTTTGTGAGTCTTGAACAGACCAGACTGTAATAGGCATACTGTTTTTCATCCATGCAGTCTTCTAACTGCGCTAAAGTGCTGACATTCTCATTCAAAAAATTCTGTATGTCATTTCCATCCGCTTCTTTTTTCATCAAACTTTCGATAAAGCTCTCATCTACTTCTTTCCATGTGCTCTCACTGTAATAAATTGCGGACACCAGTCTGATATCGATTGTAAGCGGTGACATCAAAAGCCTGTCCCATTTTCCGGCAAGTTTTTTCCATACCGTTTCATTTTCCAGCCCATATTGCAGATTGTAAAAAAATTCATCCATCTGTTTCCTGCTCTCAGTAAGAAACGCAGAATCTGTCTCATAATTGATTCCAAGTCTTGCAAAAAGCTGCTTTAAAATTGCCATATCCGGCTCCGCCGATCCACGCTCGATTTTACTTAAATACGAAACCACACAGATGCCATAGCAGACTTCTTTCTGCCCCTTTCCCTGTCTGATCCGCTCCGCGCGCAAAATCATCCCTGCCGGATTTTTTTCTTTTCTATTCATGCTTATTTTCCAAATTTTTGTCTCTGTGAACTATCTATCGTCTTTATAAAGCCCATTGGATTTTTCTGTTATAAAATTGCCTCTTAAATCGGCGCAAGCAGGTACTCACACAAAATCTGATATAATTTTTGCGGTTCAACCGGTTTTGCAATATGTGCATTCATGCCCGCTTCCTTGCATTTTCTCACATCTTCCAGCGTATCGTCTGCACTCAATGCTATGATCGGAATGATCTGCGCATCCGGCTTTGCAACCTTCCTTATCGCTCTCGCCGCAACAAAACCGTTCATGTTTGGCATCTGGATATCCATCAGTATCGCATCAAAATGATAGGGTTCTTCCGCTTTAAACTGCTCTAATGCCGCTTTTCCATCCTGCGCACTGATCACATTTACCGCCACATGCTCTAAGATACGCCTGCTGATCTCAACATCAAGTGGATGATCCTCCACAAGCAGAACCCTCTTTCCCCGCAGGATGTTCTGTATCTCCTCCGCGGAACGGTGTGCCACTTCGATCTCCGGCTGTATCTCCGCAATCTCAATCTCAAGATGGACTTTTATCTCCGTACCTTTCTGCGGCTCGCTTTTTACCGTGATCGTTCCGCCCATCAGATCAACGATGCTTCTCACGATCGCAAGTCCGAGTCCCGCTCCGTTTCCCGGTTCACCCTGATTCACGCTCTCCTGCGTAAATGGCTGGAAGAGAATCTGCTGAAACTCTTCGCTCATTCCCATTCCGTTGTCGGACACCACATAGTCGGCACAAAATTGATTGTTGTGCGTGGCATAATTACAGATGCGGAATGTGACCTCCCCGCCCTCCGGTGTAAACTTCACCGCGTTGGAGAGCAGATTAAAAAATATCTGGAAAAACCGCACCGGATCAACCATCATATTAATGTTGATCTCCTCATGCGGCATATGAAATCGGATCCATTTGCGCTCACACATCGGCTCCATCATATTTTCCACTTCATTTAAAAATTCCGTAAACGAATACGGCTTGGGATGAAGATGGAACTTTCCGTTTTCGATCTTAGACATATCCACCAGATCATTCAAAAGTCCCATCAGAAATTCACTCGCGCCGCGTATCCGGTTTAAACACTCTTCCATCCGCTCCGGATGTTCCGTCTCTTCAAGTCCTAACGCCGTTGCCCCCACGATCACGTTCATCGGTGTCTTGATCTCGTGACTGATGCGCGACAAAAACTCTGTTTTTACTTCTGCAACTTCCTCTTTCGCTGCATCCCTCTGCACCTGCATGCGCCGCAGACGCACCGTGTCAAACAAAAACAATCCCACAAGTGCCGCGATCAGTACTGCGATCAACATTGTCTGTTCCATAACAAAAACCCCCAGTGGTTTCTACTCTTCATAAATGACTGCCTGTTTTCCGGCAATCTTATAAGGATAATTTTACCATAGGGGTTTGGTGGGGTGCAACTGGATTAGGGGGAGAAATCACTTTAACTTTCTGTTGCAGATACACTTGTCAAATGTTTGAAATATGATTTATTTTCATTCTTTTCCAAGCACTCCCAGCACTTTGTGCAGCAGCCGGTACAACTCATCAGCATCTTCTTTCTCCAGACACACGCAACAGCCCATTTTTTTTGGCACCAGCACGGCATCCTCTTTCAGCTTTTCGCCGAGTTCTGTGATCGTCACATTTAACACACGCTCATCCTCACTGTCCCTTGCGCGTACAAGATAGCCTTTCTGCTCAAGCTTTTTCAGGACAGGCGTGAGTGTGCCGGAATCCAGATATAAAAGTGCTCCCATATCTTTCACGCTGATCTGTCTGTGTTCCCAGAGCACCATCATCGCGATATACTGCGTGTATGTCAGGTCAAGCTCATCTAAAAAAGGCTTGTACTTGCGCACGATCTCTTTGGAACAGGCGTAAAGTGGAAAACACAACTGGTTTTCCAGTTTTAATGCATCATATTTATCTGGCATGATAATCCTCATTTCTACCGGCACACCATTCTGCAATCCAGGTTGTTCCCAGACGATGTGCCAGTTCACAGTCAGCTCTTTCTAATTCAGATGTTCCTCGATAAAGCTGCGCATTGCGTCTTTCGGCTGGAATCCAACCGTTCTTGCCACTTCCACGCCATCTTTTAACACGATGACTGCCGGGATGCTGACAATGCGGTACTCCTGTGCAAGTCCCATGTTTTCATCGGAATCTGCGTTGTAAAACTCTGCCTTGCCGGAGAGTTCCTCGGATAATTCTTCCATCACCGGTGCTAACATCTGGCACGGTCCGCACCATACTGCGGAAAAATCAACAACTGCTGCACCTTTTTTTGCTTCATTTAAATCGTTATTTGTAATTTTCTTTACCATAATATTTTCCTTTCCTGCGCAGTTCTTTGCGCATGACACACTGTTTTTTGTGATATATTTGCTGTAAAATACGTTCCGGTTTTAGTCCCACACATTTCTGTTCATGCGGGCTGCCTCTTTACTGCTTCCCGGCTTCGCGTTTTTTCGCATCCAGATAAGCCACTGCGGATAATGCCGCAACATTGCCCTGTCCGGCTGCTTTGATATACTGATACGGTGTTCCCGTAATATCTCCACAGGCGAAAAGTCCCGGAATATTTGTCTCCATCGACAGATTGACCTTTACATGATTTCCGTCTAATTCCAGACCCGGCACAAGCTGTTTCGGGGATACGGCATCCCGCAGTACAAAAATGCCATCCACAAGGTACTCCCCCTGCTCTGTGCGAAGTCCCCCGGCTTTCTTTTCACCAAAGATCTCCTTCGGGCGTTCTTTGATCACCGTTACCTGCTCTGATACGCCAGGTACATCCTGATACATTGGAAAATAAAGTATCTCTGCTGCCACTTCCGCAAGAAAATCGGCTTCGTGTTCCGCATCTTTTCCGTAACCGATGACGGCAACCTTCTTTCCTTTATAAAAGCATGCATCACAGGTCGCACAGTAGCTGACACCCCGTCCTAACATCTCTTCCTCGCCCGGAAGTGTCTTGCCGGAGACAACGCCGCACGCTAAGATCACACTCTTTGCCTCAAGCACTTCCCCGCCTGCCTGGATTGCAAAATAGTCGCCCATCGCATAGACTGTGCCGATCCGGCTGTCCGTAATATTGATCTCCATCATGGCAAGCTGCTTTTCAAACGCCTTCGCCATATCCGCTCCGGTCACCGCCGGGAGTCCCGGATAGTTCATGATCTGATGCGCCTTGCTGACCTTGTCGCTCATCTGCTTTTTCCCGATCAGCAAAATATTTTTATTTCTTACCTTTGCCGTCAATGCAGCAGAAACGCCGCCAGGTCCGGTTCCGATAATCGCTATGTCTGCTCTCTCCATTTTTCTCTCCATCTCAAAATCATTGTTTTAAATTTAATTGTGTGCAATCTTTACGCTTTTTATCTTACAGGAAGATACCATCACTTGTCAAGTAAAAAAAGAACCGTGAGATTATTTTCTCACAGTTCTCTTTTCCTATACGTTATTTTATTTTGCTGTAAACTTGTATACTTTCGACCTTGTTACCCATGTATCACGCTCCGTCGGATAATATTTCGAATCCATCAGACAGTATTTGGAGCCTTTTTTCAGTTTCAGATTTTTTTATACGCTCACACTTCTCCCTCTTTCAATATCTTTTTAATGTTGAGGAAAAATAATGTCGCTGCAACTGTCACCGAAATAAAATCCGAAACCGGCTCTGCTAAAAAAACGGCAAATACTTTATCTACAAAGAAATGCGGCAGGATATAAATCAGCGGGATCAGCAGGATAATCTTTCGCAGACACGCAATAAACAATGAGATTTTTGCCTGTCCGAGTGCCATGAATACCTGCTGCACCGCAAGCTGGATCCCGAATACTCCGGTCGCTGCCATATAGATGCGCAGTGCCCATTTTGTCATTTCAAATAATTCCTGTGAACTGCTGTTGAACAGATGCACAAAAAATCCAGGTGCGATTTCCACCGCCAGACAGAAGATCATCGTGTATGTAAAACTGCAGATCATAAGCAGACGATATGCCTTTTTCACACGATCCATCTTTTTTGCTCCATAATTAAAACTCATGATCGGCTGCGCTCCCTGTGCAATTCCCTGCACCGGCATAAACTGAAGCTGCATAATACTGCTTAAGATCGTCATGGCTCCGACCGCCACATCACCGCCGTAGCGTGATAAAGATGCGTTAAATGCAATATTGATTGCGCTCTCCGTCGCATTCATGATAAAAGGCGATACACCAAGTGCACATACCGGCAAAAGTACGGAGGCTTTCGGCTTAAAATACTTTGTCTTTATTTTCAGCTTTGTCTGTTTGCCCGTCAGAAAAAGGATGACCCATACCGCTGAAATTGCCTGTGAGATCACCGTTGCAAGCGCGGCTCCCTGCACACCCATGTCAAATGCGAAAATAAAGACCGGATCTAAAATAATATTGCAGACTGCCCCGATCAGAACCGTTTTCATACCGACTTTGGAAAATCCCTGTGTATTGATAAAGGAATTTAATCCCATCGTAAGCATGACAAACAAAGTCCCTTTTCCGTAAATGTTCAGATAAGAAAGTGCATACGGCAGCGTATTGTCACTTGCACCAAACAGCATCAGAAGCGGCTCCGCTGCAAACTGCAGTACCACAACTAAAATCAATGCGATCACGATCAATGCCATGGTACAGTTGCCGAGTATCTCCTCCGCCTCATCATTTTTGCCTTTTCCCATGAAAATAGCAACACGCGGCGCCCCGCCATACCCGATCAGACCGGAAAATGCCGTGACAATCATCAGAATCGGGAAGCAGAGTCCAAGACCGGTCAGTGCCACGCCCCCGTTTTCCGGGATATGACCGATATAAATACGATCCACCAGATTGTAAAGAAGATTGACGAGCTGTGCGATCACAGATGGTACCGCCAAGGTCAGCAAAAGTCTGCCGACGCTTCCCTCGCCGAGATTAATTTCATTTTTTGACTGTTTCATTTATATCCTCTTTTCCTGAACTTATTTTTAACCATGTAGCTATAAAAAACTGCTTCCAGTTTCTCTGTTTATAAATCATGTGTTGCAGCAAATTTTTCCAGAATCTTTTTCTGCTTATAATGATAATAAATGATCATCCCCACCGCGCTGACCAGCCATGTAATTGGGTAACATGCCACGATCTGTGAGAGTGTGCCATCCGGTACGATCCAGGTGACCCATACGACACGCAGCACACAGATACCGATCATCGTCATTGCCGTCGTCACGATCACATGCCCCTGCGCGCGCAGTGCGCCGGAATATACTTCGATAAACACAAACAGAAAATAGGTCGGCGATATGATCTGCATCATGCTAAGACCAATTTCCACTACATTCGCATCTGTGGTAAATATGCCAAATAAAAATCTTCCCGCCGACATTAAGATCACACTCAGAAGAATCGCAGTTACAAGTGCCATGCCAAGACATTCCCTTGTTCCTTTGCGGACGCGGTCCATTTTTCCGGCACCAAAATTCTGACCAACGAATGTGGTTGCAGCGATTCCAAACGCACTGTTGATCATCCAGAAAAGGCTGTCTATTTTGCCAAATGCAGCCCATGCCGCCATTGTGTCAACGCCAAATCCGTTTAACGCAGCCTGCACGATCACGTTTGAAATACTGTACATGCTCGACTCGATACCGGTCGGCAGTCCGATGGCGAGCATATTTTTCAGCACACTTTTATGGATCCTGATTTCGCGTGGAATTAACTTTAAGCCGGCAGTATGATACATTAATGCCACACTGACGAGCACAGCGCTGATCCCCTGCGCGATCAGTGTTGCCACTGCCACGCCAAGGACTCCCATATTAAATCCAAGCACCAGCACCAGATCCAGAATAATATTGACGATGCAGCAGACGATCAGAAAATAAAGCGGACGTTTCGAATCGCCGATTGCCCGTAAGATTGCCGCTCCCATATTGTAAACAAAAATAAATAAGAGTCCCGCAAAATAAATCCGCACATAAAGTGTCGAGTCAGGCAGCAGATTTTCCGGCGTATTCATCCATTTTAAAACCATACGTGTCATAACAACACCGATCACTCCGGCAATGATACCGCCTGTGATTGCAAATGCATATGCCGTGTGCAGTGCCTTATGCAGCTGTTCCTCATTTTTTGCCCCAAAATGCTGGGAGATCATAACTGTTGCGCCGGCAGATAATCCGGTAAAAAATCCGACCACCAGATTGATGATCTGACCGGACGAACCGCTGACGCAGGATAGTGCCTCTTTTCCGACAAACCGCCCGACGATCACCGCGTCCACCGTATTGTAAAGCTGCTGGAAAAATGTTCCCACCAGTATCGGGAAAAAGAATAATAAAAGCTGTTTCCAGATGACTCCCTCTGTGATTTTATTTTCCATTGTATCTTTTGCTGACATAAAAATCTCCATTCTTGCGCAGCTTTCTGCGCATCTCAAGTTTGTGCGCAAGCACAAATCTTGCGTGTGAAAAATCTTATTTTTCACACTATTGCCTCACTTCTTGATTGTTCTTTACAAATGAATTTATTTTTTTCCGCAGATCAGATCATAACTCTCTGCGATCATCCGTCTGATTTCCTCATCCGGTATGCTTCCATCCAGAATAACGGTATTCCAGTGTTCCTTGTTCTGATGATATCCCGGAATCACCGCTGCATATGCCTCCCGCCAGAAATCGCGCCACTGCGGATCAACTTTTATATTTATGCGCATCTGTCCTTCGTACTCATAAGTCCAGAGAAATGCCTTTTTGTTCTTTTTATACCGCACCAGAATCCAGTTTGGATCGTGGAACGGTGTATCCTGATAGACATCTTTAAATGTCATGCCAAAAGATAATGCTTCCTGTCTGGTTGTCATGGACTTTCTTCCTTTCTTTTATCTTCGGATTTTACGGATAATTGTACTCAAAATACGTTCTAAAAAATGTCCTGCCATAGGTAGTCCAATAAATCCGCTTTTTAATAATAGTAATCCGGCTCCCATAGAAAACAGAAAGGATGCCGCTATCTCTATTACTATTTTCCAGTCAAATTTTAATTTGCAGATCAGACATTGTATACAGATGCTGATACACCAGGCAAACGCTGTAACCGGTATGGACAAATACAAATCTAATCCCCAGTGCATGAAAAGAACACCGCTAAATGTCTGCATCATCATACGCTGCGGGATTTCCATACAGACACCATCTAACGCATAAAGCAATAATTCTTTTCCGCGTGGGATTTCCGCAACCTGATTTATGGAAATGACAATGGCTGACAATAATACTGTAACAGCCAGAATCATCCAGTTTTTCCAATCAGCAAGACTATGATAATTCCAGTCTGTTGTATTTTAAGATGAAAACTAATGGTATCACAGATGCAGCTATTACACTATAGCGTTCCAAAAATTTTACTTTTGACTTTTCCACACATATCTGTATCAGAAAATTAAGCCCAAACCATACTCCTGACAGCAAAATTCCTGAAACTAAAGTTAAAATTATATAAATCATCTTTATTACTGCAGCTCCCTCACTTCTCTCATAACCATCAGCTCCCGCTCCACCCACGGAATATGTTCCACATCAGCTACCCTGTTTTCCTCTCCTGTGCTATATACAATGACGAAACCTTAAGTCCTGTCTGTTGCAGTACATATGCCTTTATCTGCTCTTAAGCTGCTTGTCTCCGCTCCGCTTCGATCCGTGCCAGACAAAGGTTCCCCGGACCTTTAGCGCCCCTTAAATTCAGATAAATCCATATCCTCCAGGGAGAAGTCCACCTTCACTTTTCTTGTATCGACCATTCACTTGGAAAGCAAGACAACTGTCTCAACGGTACTTTCGTTGTCCCAACAAAGTTCCTGCGTCTCCCTGTCTCCAAAATACACCGGAAAACGGAACTTTAT
>ULQE01033302.1_pt1 | contig 27958 bp, 30 predicted proteins | sample 1954171 | NCBI WGS metagenome assembly ULQE01 (sample SAMEA4835647, study PRJEB28245) | human gut metagenome | biome: gut microbiome; material: fecal sample | place: Denmark | collected 2008
ATTTTCCATCTAAGCGATATTGCGGGGGAAGTTACGAACGATATGGTACTTGGGAATATTTTTGAACATTTCTGCATCGGCAAATGATTTGTTGTAAACAACTGTAACTAATTAGAGTCAACTATAAGGAAGTCGCTGAATTTCAGCGGCTTTTTTGTTATCCATATTCCAGATAAGTAGGGTAAACACCCGTTTTTCACCATATTTTTCTACCGTATTTCTACCGCGGAACATTTACCGCAATATGGCCGATGTCACACTAAGGCATTTGATGACATGTGTGTACAATGGTTTACGTAGAGAGACAAAAAGCGAAATAAAAACTTTATGGTTTCATTAAAAATATGGAGAAAATAACATGGAAGTAAAAAGAATTTGTCAATGGTGTGGTAAGCCCTTTATAGCGCAAAAGACCACCACTAATTATTGCAGTCATCAATGCTCAAGCCGAGGTTACAAACATCGGATGAAAGAGAGAAGAATGGAACTCATCCACAGTCAGGAATTGTTGGAAGTAAAGAAGCGATTAGAGAGCCAAGAGTACTTTACTTTTTCACAAGCAGCCAAAGTGATGGGTGTATCTCGTCAATACATCTACAAATTAGTTAAGGAGGAAAAGTTAAGAGCATCAAGAATCAGTTCAAGAATGTCTTTTATACGCAGAGCTGATATTGAGCTAATGTTAAAATCCAAGCCTTATGAACGAGTAGTAACAAAAATCGAATTTGATATTGCCGAGTACTACACTGCAGAAGAAATAGCAGAAAAGTACAAGGTAAACCCTAAATGGGTATGGACATACACTCGTGAGCATAACATCCCAAAAGTAAAAATCCGTCAGTTCAATTATTACAGCAAGAAGCATATCGATGCTGCTTTTGCTAAGTATAAGGTTGATAATGACCTTACCGAATGGTACACTCCCGAAGAGATTCAGGAGAAGTACGGCATGACCCGTGTAGCCATCCGTTCGCAAGTCTATCGGAATAACATACCATCTAAGAAAGAACACGGACAAATATTCTATTCAAAATTGCATTTCGACTTATCCAAATCTTCCGGCCAAGAAAAAGAAGCAGAATACTACACAGTACAGGAAGCAATGAAGAAATTCAACCTTACCAGAGAGTCCGTTTATAACACTCTCCGCTTCCACGAAATCAAAAGAGAGAAGAAAGGACGCTTTGTTAAGTTCCTGAAAGTGGACTTTGACCGCGTAATGGGAGTGAAAAAATAGCAGAAATTCCAAATGACTACAGAAATTATAAAATTATTTCATGCTGAATGATTTCTGTATGTTTTCATTATTCACCTTTGCGACAGAAACAAACAGAAAACCCTAGTTATTAACAATTTAAATTTATCAAGTATGGCAGAGTGTAAAACTGTAACTCTTAGAACGCGTCCATTAAAGAATGGAATGATTTCCTTTTATTTGGATTATTATCCTGGTTATCGTGAACAAGAAACAATGAAGACTATTCGTCATGAGGGATTAAACATTTATATATATGCCAATCCCAAGAACCAACGCGAACGTGACTTCAACACCACAATGTATGAGAAGGCTGAAGCAATCCGTTGCAGACGTTATGAAGCTATCGTAAACGAACGTTATGATTTCTTCGATAAGCGAAAATTCAAAGCCGATTTTTTGGAATATTATCGAAGTCAACTTGGAAAGCATGATCAGAAATGGGGATTTGTGTATCAGCACTTCAATAATTTTGCCCATGGTAAATGCACCTTCGAAGACATTGATGTAGACTTCTGCAACAAATTCCGAGAATACTTGCTATCCGCAAAACAACTTAGACATCCCGACAGAAAGGTTACAAAGAACTCCGCTTCGGGTTATTGGTCAACGTTCAGAGGCTTCTTGAAAATTCTATATCGCAGTAGAATGATCAAGACCAATGTAAATGATTATCTAGATAAGATTGAAACCGAAGATGTAATCAAAGACTATCTGAGTGTAGAAGAATTGTTTGCTCTGGCGGAGACTCCATGCAAAAAGCCCGTACTAAAGAACGCATCACTATTTTCATGTCTGACCAGTTTGCGTCTTGGTGACATCCTTTCGCTTCGTTGGGAAGAGATTGTTGATTTTGCAGCTGGCGGGAAATGCGTACACACCATTTGTGAAAAGACAAAGACCGAAGACATCATTCCTATCAGCGATGAAGCTTTGGAACTCATTGGATATTCCCCCAAGAAAAAAGGTAGAGTATTTGAGGGTTTGAAAAGAAGTTGGGTTCAACAGCCAATGAAAGAATGGATTCGTGCGGCTGGTATTACCAAGCACATAACCTTTCACTCCTACCGCAGAACATTTGCTACCCTTCAAGGTGCAGCTGGAACAGACATCCGTACCATACAAAGTATGATGGCCCACAAGAGTATTACAACTACCCAGAGATATATGAAACCTGTGGATAGTAACAAACGTGAAGCAAGTAACAAAATATCATTGACTAGAAAGGAATAAAGGTCATAAATCTACGATTAAAATGCCCTAAGTATGACTTATAGTACCATTTTAGAGTACCATTTCATACTTTGGGCTATTTTTTGTTAAAATTCGAACGATTTATTGCAGTTAATTATCACCATTGAGAAACAGTAAATAATTTTGTGATAAATAACAACATTAAATATCAACAGACTATGGCAAATTATATTCAAATTCGAGCAAAAAAAGCAAGTGATGTAATCGGAGCAGGCGTAATCTCCTATGCTTTAATTGGAAGTATTTTACTCTATAAATTCCATATAAATTTAATGGAATATACAACACCTATCATACTAGGTTTTGTTGTAATAACAGTTACTTTTGCTTGTACAAAAAGATTTTTCTACCATATTATGATGGAGAACTCTAATCTTTTGTTGTTGGGTGTGCAAAAAGAATACATCTCAAGTACCTCAACAACAAATGAACCTCAAAAAGTAGAGAATGAACCCCTAAACAATGAAAATGATATCTATGAGAATGAAGTAGGTAGAAAGGAAACGGAAGAAGTAGATAGAAAAAGTGGACAGGAAACTCAAAATGACACCAAGAATGACACCCAAAATGACACCCAAAATGACACCCAAAATGACACCCAAAACGGTACGGATGAAATAATTGAGCATAGCTATTCCTATCTCGATAAGTATGCGATGCTACAGGAGAACATCGAAAAGGAAAACATTAAACGCAAAATACTCATCATGGAGGCTATACGTGAATATGTTACCTACACAGTAGCACCATATCTAAAGAAAGAGGATGTTTTGATTTTATTGGAGAACATCAACTGTATGGCAATAGGTCATACAAGTTCTTATAAAAGTATTCGCTCTGATTTAAACAATCCATTAAGGTCGCCCGATTTACGCCATTTGGCATGGAACATTGGCGAAAGATTAGGAATTTCAAATAGAGAACGTGCCATTTTTATTAAGGCTTCATTTCCATTTGAACTTCGTGATGCAACTGTTGAGTATCTTGAAAGGAATCTCCGTGATGTTATTCCGGCATCAATTCCAATAGATAGACCAGCCAAGGGTGACTACAAATTCAACTCAATGAAGAAGACTATAGCTGCTTAGTAATAATTTACTTGTTCAGCAAGATAATTATTCCAGTCTGCACTATTTCTGCGATTATTCATTATATTCATTTGCACCATGTTAAACCTCAAAGTTAAAAAACATGGTAACAAAAGAATTTACATTTAACGACCTACCAACAGTTGTAGGTGAGTTGTGCGAGAAAATCGCAAGTCTGGAAACAACGATTAAAGAGAACATCAAAAATCGTAATGAGGTAAAGGAGAACACACATGTACTCATGAGTGTACAGGAAGCGTGTGAATACCTTAAAATGCCTCTATCCACCTTCTATTACAAGGTGAAGAATGATGGACTACCGGCAATCAAGCAAGGCAAGCATCTTTTGATCTATCGGGATGAACTCGACAAGTGGCTGGAACTCTCTCGTAAGAATCCTGTCCCATTGACTGCCGAGGAAGAGAATGAGAAACTTTCGGCATCGTTCCGTCGCAAGGCAAAACCTTTAAAGTGGTAGCATTATGGATTACAGAGAAAATACCCGTAAGATGCTGCCCGAAGAGCTGGCTTCTTGTATTGAGGAATCAACCATTCACATGACCGATGAGTACACCTGTTCACCCGAAGTCTTGAGAGTTGGGGAGGCTGTTGTCGGCACACTAGGCAATTTCAGTGCATCCATCGGTAAGGCAAAGAGTAAAAAGACATTCAATGTCTCTGCCATAGTTGCTTCTGCCTTATCGAACGATGAAGTGCTCCGTTACAATTCCGATTTCCCATCGGACAAACGCAACATCCTTTATATTGACACCGAGCAGGGACGTCATCATTGCCAAAAGGTACTGAAGCGAATTGTCCGCTTGGCTAATTTGCCAATAGACATTGAGCCCAAAAACCTGAAGATATTAGCACTTCGCAAATATACTCCAGAAGAACGATTGGCTATTGTGGAGTATGCTTTGAATATAATACCCAATATCGGGTTGGTCATCATTGATGGCATCCGTGATTTTGTCTACGACATCAATTCTCCAAGTGAAGCCACAAAGATCATCTCCAAACTAATGCAATGGACTGATGACTATCAGATCCATATTCACACCATTCTTCATCAGAACAAGAATGATGAGCATGCTCGTGGCCACATCGGAACAGAACTGAACAATAAGGCTGAGACCATTATGCAAATTGAGGTGGACAAAGACGACAAATCTGTGAGCGTTGTGGAAGCCATCCATATCCGCGACAAGGAGTTTGAATCATTCGCTTTTCGCATCAACGACGAAGCCTTGCCTGAACTGGTAGAATGCTATTCGCCAAAAGAGAAGAGAGTCGGCCGTCCCAAAAAGGAGGAATTTGATCCATATCGAGACATCCCCGAAATGGTACATCGCCAAGTTTTGGAAACAACTTTTGCCAATGGCGATATTGAGGGTTATGACAATGTACGGCAGACATTACAGACTGCCTATGCCAATGCTGGTTATAAACTCAGTTATAACAAATCGGTAGCCGTGCTAAAATTTCTCACCAATAAACGGATGGTTGTGAAAGAGAAGAAGGGTTATCATTTCATGTCCGACTACCACTATTAAATCACTTTACTTTATTCAAGGGGCGTAGATATAGGAATAAAGCAAAACTCTACATTTTGTATAATCCTATAGCTTGCTGAGCAGAGCACAACAGGTATCTGTTGCGAGATATGCCAAGGTATAACCTCACTGCGTTGAGATTCTACTATGGCCCTCTCGCCAGCTCTGTTTCATAGCTGGTATGCTACTCGCAAGCTCGCACCCCTTCCATTTATTAAAAGACACCCGTATGAAGAATAAGATAAATCAAACGAACCACTCTCCCATCACAAAGAGAAACGTATTCGTTGGAGCCAAAGTAACTCCACAACAGAAAGAGAAAATCCATGTCCTTGCCAATCAATGTGGCATGACCGTCAGTGATTATCTTCTAGCCAGAGCCTATAATTATAAGCCAAAAGCCAGACTCACCAAAGAAGAATCTCTCCTCTTACAGAACCTGGATAATTGTCGTGCCGACTTGGTGAATTACGTATCAGCTTTGCACGGCATGAATAATAAACAACGATTAGAGATGTTCAACCGAATACCGTTTATGGTAGGCTGGCTTCAAAAACTAGGAGATGTAGCCGAGGCTGTCTGCCAGTTCCTCGAAAGCGTGAGAGTCCCGAACAATATTCCGTCCAACAACCAAACCGATGACTTATGATAGCAAAAGCCAAAGCAATATCGCATGGGATAAACGGTATCCGTTACATCACTGGTGAATCTCACAACAAAAAGTATCCCGAAAAGATTCATCGGATTATGGACAATCTGCTTCCCTCTCATCTTGATGCTATAGGAATCTGGAACTCCATGTTGTTTACACTTTCAGCGTACAAGAACATGAAGAACTCGGTCATCCGCATAGAACTGAGTCCATCACCCGAACATACCAAGTGCTTCACTCCTGCCGATTGGAAAGACCTTTGGCTGGAGTTTCTTGCCGAGTTTGACAAGCAAAAGATTCAGGACAAGAACGGCATAATCATCTCCAATCAAACACACCTGATGAATAGTAAACATACAGTGTGGCTACATACAGAATCCAATGGAGGAGTACCACATCTACATGGCGCTATATGTCGAGTGGATGAAGATGGCAATATAAACAACGATCACCATATCCACCTTCGGGCACAGCGTGCAGCCGAACTGGTAGCCTTACGCAGAGGTTGGATAACGGCAGCACAGGTAAGGAACAACAATATTCATCAAGTAAACAATGACTGCATGGAGATTATCAGAAGTATGTCCTCATGGTCGTGGATGGATTATAAAGCAGCTCTCATCCGAAAAGGATATTCTGTCCTTGAACGCAGAGATAGTAAAAACATTCTCCGTGGTTATATCCTTCAAAAAGGGAATGCCAGATACAAGGCATCCGAATTGGGTGTAGGTAGAAACCTAATGGCCTCTAAGCTCTATCAGACCTGGTTGAAAGAACATCCCGAAAGCAATCAGTCACAAAGAATGCGCGAGTCTAAATCTGTAACGAGACCCAGTGTTGGCTACACTCAATATGAACATGGAACAGTTCCTTATCGCCTTACCACCAATGGAGATGAACATAGATTCTATATCCCTGAAAAGGTGCTAACGATGTTTGATGATGAATTCGACTACCGTTTTATCAGCAATGCTCAGGAACTTACCAATATGGCTGTTTCTATTTTCATCGGCTTACTTGCCGCTCAAGATGTAAATGTTGGCAATGGTGGTGGAGGTTCACAAAGTGACCTACCATGGAGAGATAAAGATGATGACGACCTGAAGTGGGCACGTAAATGCGCACTTGCCGCCAGTCGCTCATTGGGAAAGAAACCTAAAACCGGATTCAGACGATAGCTTATGAAAAAGAAATTTGATTTTTCGGCAGAGATTGAGAGTGCCGAAGCTCGTACCAATCAAGAATATCGAGAGCATTATGAAGAAGAGAATAAACTTCTGAAGGTTAATGTCGAAGAACTCATGAAGCTGAACGACAATATCCATCAGATGCGGACAGGACTTGAGAAGTTGGCAAATGTCATGCAGCATTACGAGTACAAAATAGCAAACACAACCTTAAAGCAAACAGAAGATTTAGGAAATGGCTTAATCAGTAAACTCAGCAACGAACTAGATGTTCAGTACTCTAAATTCGAAGCCCGAATGAAGGAACATGAAGATGAAGATCGTATCAGAGTGCCAACTCGAGTATTCTACATTTCTGTCACTTGTCTTGTCACCCTCTTCTGTTTTTTCATCTGCACCATAGCAGCCAATATTCATTTGCTAAACTCAAACTTGCTCTGGAAGATTTTCGGGTGGAGTATAGGAACGGCTACTATAGGTATTGGGATGGTGATAGTTGTTCCGAAATTGTTGGAACGGTCAATGTAGAATATTTAGATCATTTGTCCGAAGGTCTTCAAATTTTTCTAATTGAGTCGGACAAATGCTATTGCTCCTTAATTTGACTAATTTACAAACCATTTGTCCGAATGTATCCAGTAATTTCGGATAGCATCGGACAAATGATATTTACATTACATTTATATCTTTATATCGTTCTTATATTGAATATACAATTTTCTCAACATATTAATTGTAATAGCAATAATTAGAAGAGAAAAAACTCCGACTAAAAAAAGAAAACCAAAATGATAATAAGATGGAATAAAACGGATGCTTGCCCAACTTATAATACAAACAATCATAGATAATATTAGTATAATAAATACTTTATTATTTATACTTGCCAATTTTTTAATCTGTTGTATTAAATTGCTCTGTCTTTTTTTTATCAGAGGATCATTATTTCCTGTTTTTAATGTTTCTGCACACAATTCTAATTCTGATCGCTTCCCAATAATAAAAGAATATAATAATGTAAGCAGTGATATTAATATACCACTAAAAGCCATATATATGGAAAAGGCATCAGACAATAAGTTATAATACATACTATTCATCATATGAACTAATATAATTGCTAATTACACCCGACATCTTTTCAATCATAAATTCTACATCATGTATTTTTTCTTCAAGTTCATTTTGAGTTATTACGGATGTTGCATTAAAAATTTTTTCTGCTGTTTCTTTCAACTCTTCACCAGCTTCCGCTATAAGTTGCTTTGAAATTTTATATTCTCGTCTTCCCCAACGTATCCATGTCTCCTTTTTTTGATAATTACCATCCTCCGATGTGTCTGACATTAATTCTGTCATTGTATCAACAGGCATATCCTTGAAGTTACGCGTTTCCTCTTTTTTCAGTTTCATGCTATTCAAATAACTGGCATACTTTACATCAACATTATTGTCAGATTCGGTTAAACTATAGTACCTAACACTTAACTCCGGAATTGTATTTATAGCCTTTAGCTCATCTAGAATCATAGACATTTTGATGTTCTGGATTGGAATGTTAAGTATCTTATTTGCCACAATTTTAGCAATACGACTTACTTCACCAGAATCTTTTGTTGGATCCTCGTAAACTAACATCAAAAAATAACGTGTATATTTACCAGCTGCAAGACCTACTATTCTTGGATAGAATAATACATAGTTAGAATCACTGCCAATCTTATTATCACGAGTAAAATTAATCTTTTCATTCCCTTCAAAATACCCATCATATAAATTAGTATTGAAGGCATTAATTTGTAATAGCAATGCTGGTACACCGCCTATAGAAACCTCAGTTGGATTAATCTTGCTTATTACCGTTTTTTTTTGTCTTGTTTCTATTATCAGTGGAAATTGGAGATACAAACGAAGATAGACGATTCTTAAGAAAAGAAATTAACTCTTCATATGTGGTTTGTCCAAATAGCCCTTCATCTTCATCCATCATAGAAGTTGTATAGACGGGCATTTTAATAGTATATAGTTTGGGCTTATTCTTTGAATTTCCACCCTTATTTTTTCTCTTTTTATTTTTGGTCATATCAAAATAGATGTTTATTGGAATACACTTAGAAGCCAATCGTTTTTAATCATGAATAAAACTAAGAACAACACATCATCAAAACTCCAATTCTTAACTACAGCTATTTAAATTCGTTAAGGACCTCATATTGAGCATCATACCTTGTCTTTGGAGTATACTCCTTCAGACTTGAACGGAGCTTTGTTGAATTCAACTCAGATGTAATATCAAGGTCAACTACAACATACATTTCTGTAGTATTGACACTCTTGTATCTGTCCTCTTCTATTTCAGACTTTTCTTTAACAGCGCAATCTCCTTGTATTGCAAAAAGGTGTTGGTCATCATCATTACGATGGTGGAATAGGACATAACCTATACTCTTGAGATTTTCAACTATCTCCATACTATCCTTGGTCCACTTTATACCTACAGCCAACTTACCATTGCTTAAGAATTTTACACTCTTATTGGCATAATTCTCCATCATCACCATAAGAACACCATTACGAAGCGTGTTAGGTGATGGAATTGTAGAAACACGCTTTTCCTCAAGCAATGTTGCTGGGTCTTGACCAAGCGAGCATCTTACAATATGGAAACTCGAATCCAGCAAATTATATATTCTTTCGTTCTCTTGCGCAAATTGTTTGTCCTTATCAAGAGCTAGAGAATACACCTGCTTATCTGCAAATGGCGTATACACCTTTCCAATAACATCTTTAAAGTTTTCTGAAAGGAATTGTTCACCATTAATACCTGGTTTAGCTGCCATTGCATAAAAATCGTATTTGTCAGCAAGGATTTGTTGTATCTCCTTACGAAATAAATTACGTACCTTAGTTTTCCACGTCTGCTTTTGTGACGCATTATTGCGTGCATAAAGCGATACCACGAAAAGGAAATTCACATCATAGTGCGTAATCAACAATGTATCGCGATCAAAAAGACGATTATTGAAATGACGCTGAAAATGCTGGTTGTTCTTTCTGTTGGTCTTGTCTATGGTATCAACATACGACAACTTTTCATCCATTTTAGCACTGATGAAGAAGTTGGGTATAATATTATATCCCTCTGTAAGCTCATCCCTAAGCTTGTAATCGTATCTTTCAAGTTTTTCCTCTCCATCAAGGAAAAGATTCAAGTTCCACTGAATCACATTTCGAGCATAGGTATATTGTTTGGCAACAGATTCTTTCCCAATCTCATTGCCTATTTTATAGTACTTACTATCGCCTATGTAGTATACCTTCTTTGATGTATCAGCAGTTGTAAGACTATCCCACATAAACAAATGGTCAACAATTTTACCATCCTCTTGTTTCTTGTTGAGTCGGTCTGGCAATTGTTTATCACCAACAAGTTCGTCTATGATAGCTTCAAATACGATATTGAAGTTCTTCACAAGCAAATATTCATTAAGCTGTGAGTTTACTTTCACTTGGTGTGATTGTTCAAAGAATGCAAAGCACAATTCCCATAGCTGCAACGCTTTATCTGAGAAATACTTATACTTAATTTGGCGCAATCTTACTATACCAAAGCCCTTCAAATAATGCTCAAATTGTTTACCTTTGATAAGTTCGTAATTGCAGTTTGTTGATATGGTAAAACCGTATTTCTCAGATATATAGCTCAGAATAGAGAAGAAAATCACAAGAAGCTCTTCGTCGAAGTTGATTTGACGTTTCTTGTTTACAGGATTGATATAAATAGGTTCTTCATTTTGCACCACAACACTAGACCGTGAAATAGTTCTCGACCAATTTATCTTGTTGAATCCACTATGGATATTCTTCAAGATGAACATAAAGAAGTCTTGATTCTCTCTATTGAACTGAATAAGAGAAAGTAGAATATCAAGATAGGTATTTGCGAGGCGTTTCTTACCTTTACCAACCTTTACCACCTGCTTATGTCTGACAATCGATGTATCTTTCTGACTGTTCTTGAATACAGCAATTGCACGATAAATCCACACTACAAATTCATAAATGAACTTGTGTTCATCATCGGTAAGCAATTTTTGCTTATCAAGATCAATGATGCTTTCTGGAGTGTATTTACCAAACACCTTACCTTGCTCGTCAATCAAAACTTTTGGAAGAATGAACACACAATCGTTCACTTCAGGTGAGTTGTTGTAGTAATAACCCACATAACTCACACTCACAAAGCCCTCCACCACATCGAGTTCATCAATGTCGTGGAGATACTTCCTTACGAGTGAAGCATCATAGCGATATTCTTCTATTAGAATTTTCATTAAGCTTCAATTAGTGAGATATTTACACCCAAATCTGCTGTGGCCAACTTTGATATTAGTTCATTTATGCGAACAGGATTAAATTGATTCGACACATATACAATCTCTCCATTCGCAAGGACTAATTGCTTTGCCTTATCCCTAAACTTTGTATCAGTAGAATCTACAGAACGCTGTTCAAACTGTTGCTCAGTTTCAACCAAGTGAGGCAAATGATTTACATTAAGGTTGGTCCACTTTTCCGCAATTTCTGATGCGGTCATTTGCGGATTGATGGATGCATATGTTTTTACTGCTTCAAATGGAGCGCGGCATTTTCCATAAGATCCAACACCATTTACCATATATTTATCACGATTTGATGTTGTCCTATTGCCAACAGCTTCATCTTCGTCATATACACTAACATCTTCGTCATCTACAACAGCAGTAGCTTTTAGAGATTCGGGCAGTGCATCGGAAAACATTACATTTTCTATGAAGCGAATAATTTGTGATTCGCAAGGTGAACCATCAGCGTTGTAGAACGATTGGAAAGTCATTTCATCATCATTGGCACCCTTAAATATATCGCCACTGAATCCATAATCCTTAAACACATCTGTGTAAAGATAGAAAATCACTTTGCTTACGAATGTTTCAGCATTAATTGTGCTATCTTTGGCTTTAGCAAAGAAATAACCAAGGTTCTTATCTTCTGATTGTGTAGCGTCAAAGACGAAGTAGTTGATTGCTTGTACAAACTGCCACCAATCGTAGGTCTTAGTGCCAATCTTGATTTGCCAATTCTTTTGAGCATTAGCTATCTTAATGTATTTCCAATCCCAACGACGCTTAAACGCAGAGTCAATTGGGAACAATGATTGGTCGCTAGTATTCATCGTAGCCCATATATAAAGGTTGTTAGGAAGCAAAAGAACCTCACCTTTCAGAACCTTGTCAACCATATCGGCTTCGCACTCTTCATATATACCATTGATTTTCTCTCTATCTGCAATAACAAGCTTCTCCAGATCTTTCTTAACATGGCGTGAAAGGTCGGTATCTGGAACTATAGCATAGTCTGAGAATCCCGCATCGTTTCTGTCTAGAAGCTGGAATATGTCGCCGAAAATCTGTGCACAGTTTCCTCGATTAATTTCTTCAATTACTAAGAACACTGGCTGAGGGATTTCCTTTTCTCTCTCTTTCCATGCTTGGATATAAGCATTCAAAAAGGCTTGCTTTACATAAGTATAGATAATCTTATTTTCTGTAAGTTCATTACCTTCTACATCTTTCATTGGTATTGCCTTATCTCCAAGTGGAGTAAGCATAGGTACTTCTATAGATGTAGGTTTATATGCACCCACGAACGATGAATAATCAGTATCGGGGTGGAATGTGATACGGAATGACTTATGCTTTTTTATTTGGTCTTTTATTTCATGGGACTTACCTGTACCAGGTGCACCGAAATAGATCTGCTGAAGAGGTTTATCATTTATTAAACTCGGTAAATATTCAATAGGTAGATTTTCAGAATCCTCTATTTCATAGATTATCGGAGAAGTAAAAACTTTTACCTCTGGTTCTTTCTTGAATGATATAGAAAAACTGGTTTGACCATTATTAGTAATGCTTTCAAGAATTACAATGTCTGATGAGAGTACACTATATTTATCAAATATAGGGCCAAGACTAGGAATTCTCTTCTCTTGATTACTATTTGCATAAAATACAAATTTTAAAGGGATTAAATCTTTAGAATTCCCATTATACATGGCCTCAAAATCGACCTGAATAACACTTCCATTTGTAATACCCTCTTGTTGAAAAAAGGACTGATAATCAAAGTTGTTTGGAAGTCTTATATATTTCTCATGTGTTTTGGTGTCACCAGCTTCAGCTGGTGTCATCTGCTTTATAAAAATTCTTCTTCTCATGACAGATATTTTTTTATAACATTTGCAATTCCTTTTGCCATTAAGCATGGCACAGCATTACCAATTTGCATATATGTCTTAAGGTATGCTCCTAAGAAGATATAGTCATCAGGAAACGATTGACATCTTGCGGCTTCTCTTGGAGTTAATGCTCGCACCTGAAATGGATGTATATGTGAATGGCAATCCATTCTTAAATGAGCCGTAATAGTTCTTGATGGCTTATCAGCTATAAGTTTATAATACTTGTCTTTAAAACAATGAAGTCGATTTGTGTAAGGCATAATACCTGCTATCTTCGGATCAGAAGCATCATCTCCTTGGTCCAGTAATCGATATATATCATAATTGATTTCATTCACATAACGAGCTTTATGATTGTATAAAATGGGAATTATTCGATTATTATTAATTAATCGTAAGTAACCATTTTCATTCCCATTATATTTGTTGATATCAATCTTTTTTCCAGTCTTCTCATCATCAACTTCATTCATGTTTTTAATACGGGGAGCATCAAGACTTTTTATTGCCTCTAAAGCATCTCGAAGAAGATAACGATTATTACCATTATTTGCTAATTCTATTTCAGCAAATATTTGCTGTGGTGTTATACCTTTCTCTTGTATAACGTCGTTGCGAATGGCAATGTATATTAAGCGTTCACGACTCTGCGCAACTGCAAAATCTGCGGAATTTAGAAGTTTATAAGCAACACTGTACGAATATGTGTTGCCATTTCTTTCTTCATTTATATTGCCATAATCTTCAACGACTTGTTCTGCAACGGTAAGCATTCCCTTTACATTCTCCATTACAACGAATTTAGGCAATATTTTACTGACAGCCTTAATGTAGTATTTGTACAATTCGTTTCTAGGATCGTCAATAATACGCTGTTGGTTTGCACTACTGAATCCTTGACATGGAGGTCCTCCAATGACTACATCAACATCTTGGTTAATGTAATCGTTTATGTTGTCAACTATATGACGAATATCTCCTTTTACAACCTTTTCTGATGGTAATTCTGGATGATTAAAGCGATATGTTCTTACGCATACATCTTCAAAGTCGTTTGCAAAGCAAACTTTAAAACCAGCCTGAACAAAACCACAACTTAGACCTCCTGCACCTGCAAAGAAATCTACAATTGTTGGCTTGTTGTTATTTTGTTCTGCTATTTGCAAATCTCTTCTTTTAGAGTTGCTTAGTTTGTCTAATAGTCCACCAAATGCTTCTTTATGGTCTAGATAAAAATTAACACAATTTATAAGCCTTTGATATAGGTCTTTAGTTACAATCTTAAGCTTTGTAATATCATTGGACTCAGATAAAATACCGATGGAAATAAGCTCGTTAATGACATCGTTATTAATGACACTATCACTAGGCAACACATAACTATTACGTTCGGCTACAACTTCAACCAAACGAATGTATATGAGTACCTTTTCCAAGAACTCGTCCTTACTTGATATGTTATTTATATTCTCAAATATCATTCTATATCTCTTAGATTCTTTTTAATGGATTTTGCTAATGCCTCAGCAAAAAGTGGAGGGACAGCATTACCTATCTGCTTATACTTTTCACCTCTTGAACCAGCGAACTCAAAGTCATCAGGGAAAGATTGAATTCTAGCAGCTTCTCTGACAGTGAACGATCTTGCTTGAGCGCCATCTGGATGTATAAACTGGAATCCATCCTTGTGTATATGTGCCAATATAGTTTTAGATGGCATATCCCACCACTGTACCACATAACTATTATCGAAGACCCTTGCACGCTCATGTTCGTATTGAGGCATTTCCTTACGGAGTTGTCCAAATGACCAATGATTTTTTATCATTACCGAAAAACGTTCTCTATCTAATGCATTATGCTTTCTAGCAATATGATCCATCAAAGGACATACTCCTGCTTTACCAATTCTCTGAAGGAATGCATTATTACAAGGATAATCAAAAGCATGAGTTGATGCATCTTCACCAGGCTCAACTGGAGGTAAATCACCAATTGCTTCTTTAACTGTAACAAATTTATTTAATCCTTTCCGATCAATTTCATTAGTATCTGGATTCCAGTGTGTTTTAACTACATCACGATATAAATCAATAGCTTCTTTATGGACAATATCCTTGCGCACACCCATTATTATAACTCGTTTACGAATTTGTGGCACTCCGTAATCCGCTGTATTGTGCACCAATATGGATGAATCATCAATAACCTTATATTCATTGCTTAGAGCGGTCATTATTGATGGCAAAATCGGTTTACCATTTACTTGTGCAGATAATAAACCTGTTACATTTTCAAATACAAAAAATTTAGGTCGATAATATTCTAGTATCTTTACATAACTTTCAAAAAGAAAATTTCTAGGATCAGATGCCATTCCTTTTGAATCTCTCACTCTTCCTGCTGTAGAGTAGGCCTGACATGGCGGTCCTCCAATGATAACATCTACTGCTCGTCCAGAAACAGCTTTATCTATATCTGTAAGAATATCTTCAGACGTTATATCTTTTTCAATGACTTCTTTTTCAATATTAGTGTATCCGTAATATTCCATACGTTTCCGCAATGTTTCACATGCCCAATGATTAATTTCCACATGAGCAAGAGCGGTAAACCCCATACGATAGAAGCCCTCAGACAAACCTCCACAACCAGAAAAAAGATCTATAAATGTATATTTTCTTTTAGCCATGAATTTGTTCTTATTTAACCACATTCTCAAAGCGAATAAGCTCTTTCATATCCACTTCTAGTAATTGCGCAATTCTAACCAAAGTCTTTAAATCCGGCTGACAGGTGTTTGTACACCATTTTGAAACCGTACCTTGATCCTTTCCTAATTGTTCGGCCAACCATTTATTGGTTCGTTTCTTTTCGACCAAAACAACTTTTAACCTATTTAAATCTTCATTTTGCATACGCTAATCTGTTTTTCTCATACAAATGTACTGCTTTTATTTTAAAAGCAATCATTGTCCTCAAGTTTTTATTAAGATTCTCTATTTATTGAGTATATTTCAATCCTTAAAAGATGAAGATTTAAAAGTTTTACCAATAAAAAAGCCCGATATATGATTTATCGGACTCCCTTATTTGCTATCAATTTTATTTCACCATTCAATGCATCTTTCAATATCGCTTTTACAAAGTCTTGTGCATCAATGGCAATAATTTTCTTTTCATTTGTGTATTTATACTCATATTTGATTTCGTTGATTTTAATTTTCCCCCATCTAGTATTCACAAATGCATCATCGTATTTGAAAACAATATCCGAATCAGAATCTTCGGGAAGTTCTTCCTCAATTTTTTCAAGCGTAGTTATTGTTGTTCCATTCGAATTTATAATGTTTCTATTAATAAGTTCTAAAGGGATGTGCGTTGCATTAATCCAAGATGATTCATTATTAAGACTCATCCAATCAAGAAAATGCTTATACTTTGTAACACTGAATTTATCAGTTTCTGCATAATCCGCATCTACTAAGAATAAACATCGTCTAACAGAAATGTCGAAATTCATTTCAACTTCGCCAATAATAGCTTCACCAGAATTCGGAGTTCTAAGTTCTTTTAGTGATATTCCATATTCAGATGCATATTCTTTAGCACCTTTTTGGTATCCAACTTTTGTAACCATTATTCCAGCTACATTATTCAAATCGTGTAAAACACCATAGAAATCACGAACCTTAGCTATTCCAACAGTTTTATTATAGTTTTTACATTCTATTGCAACCTTTTGCTTAGTTCCTGCAATTTCATACTCCCAATAAACATCTATTTGATGTTCTTGTCCCGACCTACCTTTCAACTTAACATTATGCTGAACATCGGTCGTTTTTAAGACATCTGCATTAACCAACTCTTGATATATCTCTTGAGTGAATTTTTCGTATTCAATATTGGGGTTCATATATAGTGTATTGTTATAACTTTGCACAAAGGTACAGATTTATAATTAAGGTGAGGACTAAATGAGTAAAAAACAAATATCTCAACTATCTAATAATTTTGGATAGTTCGAATCTATATTGCCATGAAACGTTGATCTAACGCATAGAGAGAGTATATACCATTTTAACCGTTTTGTCAATATGGTGGTAAAACAAAGGCTTTATTTATAACAAATTGAACTATCTTTGCATTCAATTATCCAATATTTTGTAATAACTCAGTCATATAGATATTTCATTATGGAAATAGTCAATCTACTACACTTTGGGAATCGTTCCGAGCTTCGCCAATGGCTCAAAGAGAACCACAACAAAGAGAAGTGTTGCTGGGCGGTAACTTATCGCAGTAAGTATCCACCCGAATGGCCTGCTATTCCATACATTGAAGTGGTGGAAGAGGCACTTTGCTTCGGGTGGATAGACTCTACATTGAAGCGGTTGCCCGATGGGCGGTTGGCTCAACGCCTCTCTCCTCGTCGAGCAAAAAGTCATTGGACTCAGCTGAACATGGACAAATGCGTGAATCTTGAAGACAGAGGCTTGATGACTGAAGCCGGTAGACAAGCGTTTGAGAAGGCATTCGAGTACAAGATTATTCCACCAGATTCTGAGTTAAGCCAAAGGGTAAAAGAGGAGGCCAAACTCAGACGACCTGGGATGTATAAAGAAAGTTGATATCCTATAATTTTGAATTCACACTGAAAAATAAAGGAGCAGTGCTTACAACACTACTCCCATTTAGTTATATACTTACATAATTATATAAGTACATAATATCATAGTTCAATAAACTTATCGCCCTTGAAATATTGCAGATGCTCACCGTAGTACACATACCCCATTTGATTGCTAACAATACGAGTATTTCCGATAGTTGCATCAATGTTGGCATGTGAATGGCCATATATCCAAACATCTATTCGGCTGTCGGCAATAAAATCACCCAGTTCGGTTGCAAAGGCGCTGTTCAACAGGCTTCCTTTATGCTGGGGTGCGACAACCTCTAATGTAGGGAGGTGGTGGGTAACCACCACTATGTGCTTGGCATCACTTTCTGAAACACTTTGCTTGATAAATGCCAAACATTTCTGATGCTCGACATTGAAATCATCGGTAGTAAACCTGCGACCTCCATACAGAATCTGTCTGAAGTCATTCATGCCACGACTGACAAAATATTCATCCTGCGGTGATATGTGTGACCACAAGGTCGAAAGGATGAAATCTGTATCGTCAAAGCGTACCACCTTATTCTGATGGTAATGGACATTAGGAAGAATCTCCCTGCTCCAACTGTCGCCATAAGCCAGCACATCACCATTGCCATAAAACTCATGGTTGCCTGGTACAAGCAGCACCTCACGATAATTAGCAGATGCCCATTTCCAAAACTTCAAGTTCGGCAATGTTCTATCCCGTAGATAGCCAGTGTCACCAGCAAAGACCAGAACATCTCCAGCCACCTCAAACGGCATACTCTTTATAAATCTTGAATTATCTGACAGCTCCAAATGTATGTCAGATGCGTATTGTATCTTCATAATTCTATACCTTATTTGTTATTCTTGTTATATTGTTCAACCTGCTTCTGGATTATTGCCTTTACCTGGTCAAAAGAAACAGGAGTAAAGTTATTGTTGTCTACGCCCACATCATATTGTGTTGGGAATAGCATATTCAATCGGGATGCATCCTTACCTGTATTATTCTTACTGGTGTGAACGTGGCCAAACAATTGCCAAGTATCTTTGTAAGCTCCACCATAACACAAGAATGGACAATGGTTCAGATAAATCTTCTGTTTGCCAATCTCTATGTGCTTCTGCATTACAATCTCTTCAAATCTATCGTAATTGCTTTGTCTGAGATTCTTCATGTCATGGTTCCCGACAATAAGATAGATTTTTCCATTCAATCTGTTCAGTACATTCGTCCATTCCGCTGAGCCACCCAAGCAGAAATCTCCCAAGTGAAAGACAATATCGTCCACTCCTACTACACGATTCCAGTTAGCAATGAGGGTTTCGTTCATTTCATTCACATTCTTGAACGGACGACTGCAAAAGCCAATGATGTTGGCATGGTTAAAGTGAGTATCCGATGTAAAATACACCTTTGCTCCGTCAAATTTGTAATTCATAATCTCTTCTTCATTTATACGCATCACTGCGTGGTTAATAATTGATTTGTTGATTTCCATTGGACGGAATAGACGGAGAGGAAGACGTCACCAATGGGCATAAACAAAGAATCGTTGAAAAGCTTGGTAGGGACTTTCCAACGATTCTTGTCTATTCTTCGTAACTAGGATATCTGCATCTATAATATCCTAGTTCGTGTATGTTTCAGTTGGATAGTATTCCCAATAGAGGCTGTTGGTTCAATGCATGAAATAGTGGTATACAGCATACCCTCAAAGCATTTTGTGCCTCGATCAAGAGTGGTTGCTAATATGTTCATTCTATTTTGCTGCATCTTTAACTTTTTACAGATTATACCTAAATGGACTGCAAAGGTAATGCTTTTTTCTTCAATTTATCAAAGCATACTCGCACAATTTTCAAGACGTAATTTGCCTGATAATGGGTTATATACAGAGTATATAAAAAAGTTTATGTGAGTTCTGATTCTAATTCTTGATACAATGCAACTGGCCCTAAATGCCATGTCTTTGTACTTTCAATCTTAAGTTTTTTGTACAAATTAGAAGCATAGACCTTTTTAATGGCTTCTACAATGCTTAATCCCTTATACTCAACCAGCATGCTTGCCAACCAGCTTACCTTTGAAGGTAATAGTAAGTGTAGATTGCCTTGATTAATTTCGCCTATCATAATGTGACCTCCTTAGCTTCGATGAATTTTAAGGCCTTTAAAGCCTTGTCTGTATGAAATAGGAATTGATCTACTAACTTGTATGCTCTTAATTCAGAGATAAGATTCTGCTTATCGATAATACCTCCTTCATAGAGTGCAAAAGCGGCATATACTTTATCATTGGCAACCGGACCATATACAATATCAAAATCGTGATTGAAATCTTTGTTAGTGCGGTTATCCATCACAAAATCAACCCATTCTTCAGTGGGTGATTCAAAAAGCAAAGATTTAAGACCCTCAATCATATTCTCGTCAAATTCATACACGTTGACGTAACCAGTGTGAATGTTTGTATTCAATTTCCGTTTAACCCAATCTTCAGCTTGTTTAAAAGATGTTGTTGTATAAAACCCTGAACCATAATCCAAAGACCTGCTTGGGATACGAATCTCTGGATTATCAACAATTTCTATACTTCCGTGATAAAGAATCATATGCTTATTTTTTTTCTATCGTTTATAAATTCCTCAATATCCGCAACAAGCCATTGTCTACTTTGAGTGTGGAGAACATCAAAATAATCTTTCAAATAATCAAAAACACCATACTCTGAGAATATCGAGATAACTTCATCCTCGTTTATACCTTTTTCATTCATGTATTGTTCAATACAGAACGAAATGAAATATGTTATATCTTTCAGATTCTTATCCATAAGCTATACTGTTTTCTTGTTGTCAAACAAAAGTTCTCTTACACTAACTGACAATATTTCAGATATTTTATAAAGCAATTCCAAGGATGGCTGTTGCCTATTACAACAATAGGCATTTATTGTGCTAAAACTCATTCCCAACTCATTTGCCAATTTTGTTTGGGACATATCTTTTTCCACTAAAACAGTCTTAATTCTATTAAGTTTCATACACGACAATTTGACTTCCAATGCAAAGATAGTAATTAATTCTCTAAATATAGCAGATTCTCGCATATTTATATTGTTTTATCAGTATTATACACTTAATAATCAGAATTAAGAGTAACACTTCCAATGCTGGCTAATGGAATACCGAAATATTGCAAATAAATCGGTATAAATCATCGTAAATCTCACCTATAAGCTTCGCCATACACTATAAATTACGTGTATAACAACCTAAATATAGGCACATTACATATATTTTTGATATTCATTGTAAGAACAATATTTGTAATACCGGAATATTGCAAATAATTCGGTATTGTTACCATGTAAAATGCTTCCTTATTTCTATGACTCATATAACAAGAAGAAAAGATTCATCTAATTAGATTGAAAAGCACGCTGAAACCTTCGGAAATCCTTTGATTTTAGAGCGATTTCCGAAGGTTTCAAACTGTTTTTATCAACTCATGGGTGTCATATAGCAACAAATGGACATAGCTATCTGATCGAACTATTTCTAATCTCCAATGTAATATCCATATAACTTCGCTTACCTTCGATGTAATCTGCATAGAGCATTTCTGCATCCCTACCTTTCAGGATACGGCACTTGCCACACGCCTCGCAATCGTGCAGGCATTTCCAGGCATCGAGCACATAGGCTTGACGCTCTTCTTTAGTGGAGTTATCTATCTTCGGAGGTTGCATAGTTTCTTCTTATTAAATGATAGCCACCTTAATCACTCCATCCAGCTTGTTCTCAAAGATGCGGTAGGCTTCTTCAATCTCACTCAACGGAAAACGATGCGTGATGAGTGGAGTGGTGTCAATCTTTCCTGCTTCAATAAGGCGAAGAACTTCCTCGCAATCGCATCCATCCACGCCACCAGTCTTGAAGGTGATGTTCTTGCCGTACATGTCGGGTAAAGGTAGAACTTGTGGCTGGTCGTAAAGGGCAACCACCGTTACAATGGCATTTGGGCGGGCACACTCCCACGCGAGGCGGAAGGTATCACCGGCACCGGCCACTTCGAGCACTCGGTCGGCTCCACTATGGTCGCTATTCTTCATGATAAAGTCCTGGCATTCTTCGGGAGCGGTGAGCAATACTTCGGGATAATGTTCTTGTACAAACCGACGTCTTTCTTCTGACTTTTCGCACACAATGATACGCTTGGGCTTATGAAGCAACACGCAAAGAAGAGTACAGATTCCCGTAGGTCCTGCTCCTATGATCAGTACCGTATCGTCTTCGGTAATCTCAGAAATGCGAGCTGCCCAGAAGCCTGTGGCCAAGACATCACCCACAAACAAGGCCTGTTCATCGGTCACGCTATCGGGAATGTGGTTCAATCCTTGATTTGCAAGCGGTACACGAACATACTCGGTTTGTCCACCATCGATTCGGCATCCCAACGCCCAACCACCATTCGGGTCTGTGCAATTGTTTACATAACCGTTCTTGCAGAAGAAACACTCTCCACAGAAGGTCTCTACGTTTACGGTTACTCTATCGCCTGGCTTTACATTGGTTACCTCAGAGCCAACTTCTTCAACCACTCCCACCATTTCGTGACCCACGGTAATGCCTGGAACGGCACGAGGTACACTGCCATGCTTGATATGCAGGTCACTAGTGCAAATACTGCTCATTGTTACACGAACAATGGCATCGGTAGGTTCAAGAAGTTTAGGCTTCGGTTTCTCCACCAAAGCGAACTTTCCTTTTTCTATGTATGTGTATGCTAGCATAATCTCTAATAATTAATCGGGGTAAATTCCATTATATCAAGCATTTTGAACAACACTCCTTCAATAGAGGAATGCCATGACTGATGAAAATGGCCATAATACCAATGCGTAAGAGGGTGAGCATCATAAACAAGGCGGTCATATAGCTTTGTCATTGTCGTTCGTTCATCCTCTACGTCTTTCAATAAGTTTTCATCCGAAGCAGCAAAAGAATGCAATCCGTTCTTGTTTATCTGTTCACAAAAGTCGGGAGCTGTATGAGTAATTACTGTATCGATAGCAAACTTTTGGTTTATCAGAGTGAGCATTTCATCATTATAAACCGGAGCTTCATCGGACCAATAAAAGTTCTTACCAAACTTATCCTCTGTATTAGGACACATTCGATTCTTTGCGCAATATTTCTTCCATTCCTCCATACGATAACGTCGGTCAATTGAAATTCCACCACCAACGCAAAGTATTGTATGTTTACAGGCCAAAAGAATAGAATAGTCAGGAATAGCAATAAAGCGTTTGTGTTTGAATTGCTTGCCATCAAAATAAAGAGGATTGTCATGATTGCCACGCACGAATACAATCCAATTATTGGCTTCGTTCATTCTTTTAGCATTACGCCTTGCCATTTGCTCGTAATACTCCTTCTTTTCAAATCCAAACCCACAATCACCAGCCACTATTAGCACGGTGTCCTTCATTTGATACTGCACACAAAGTTTATACACCAAGAGATTGAAGTCTCCATGGATATCCCCTGAGACAACAGCATTTCGGGCTTCTGGAAAAGATAAAGTATAAACCTTATTCATAATATTCTCAAATGCTTTCAAATCATCGACATTATCCGTCCTTCTGCCTTAACAAACATATCGGGATAGCGACAAATCACCGCATAAACCTGATTGGACGTAACAGGTTGCCCATCCTTGCGGATATGCAAGCGTTGGCGGTTAATCATCTCCGCAATCTGTTCCGTTCGCATTCCTCGGTTCTGACTTGTGAGGCAATAAAGTATAGCTTCTTCGATTTTCATCTGTTTTTTTATCATATCTAGCCAAATCTCACTTTATTTAGGCGATTTGGCTGATTATAACCATAAATCCATCCTATTTTTTCAAAATTTTATGTCTTATACGTTGTGCTTTCTTTTCATTTCTTCGCATAAGATAAGGTGATGGGGGTAACTCTGGTAGTAAGTCATCTAAATAGTTGATTTGTCCAATCACTTTCAGCAAAAGAATGAATGTTGACAATGAAAGATTACCAGCTGTACCATTCTCGAACTTGTGTATAGTAGTAAGGCCAACACCTGATAGTTCCGACACTTCTTTTTGAGTCAGATCGCATCGCATTCTATATTCCTTGAAGCGTTCACCTAACATACGTACTAGTTCGGGAGTAGAGTATTCGTATAAATCTTTCATAAGCAATTGTATCTATCATTATACTAATGGTTATCTACATAAAATAGGGTTTATATGTATTATACTGATATTTATAACACAAAGCTACTCATTTCTTTCTTTTGACGGAATATTTCAATCGAAAAATATGATTTAGAAGTCGTTTTTAGACCTTTTAAGCATGTATTTCACATAATCCGCCCCTAAATATGGGTAGAATTTCACATTTTCCATAATGATTACAGCCAAAAGAAAAAACAACTTTACTTTAATCTCGTACTCATATATACGGGTAATAAGGTAAAGTCAAAAGAAGGGAAAAGAAGAAATGGCTTCGCCATAGAATTTTTCTTTTCACCAGCAAAATGAGATGATTGTTGACAATAAAGGTGGTATGTTCATTAGGGACACCCCTCAACGAAGAAGTCAATCTGTCACCTTTATTAACGAAGAGAGGGATGTTCTAAAATCGAACACCCTATCACAAGTAAAATTTAGCATTAGGATACAGAAGAATCTAAGATACTACTGTTCAACATGTAGATGAAAGGGATGTAACCAAACGTTACACCCCAGCTCCTACGGTGAGCAACTGATGACTTACATCAACGAATCTGGCTGCAAGATTCTAAATAGAAGAAAACAGGTTCGGGAATCACGACCTCAAGCCAATCACGTAATTAACTTGCTTTAATCACGTGCATAGCGTATTATTAAATGATGATAGGATGAAACGTCCCACCACTATCACATGCCATGATTTTTTCTCTTTTTGAAAAGAGAGTTTGCGTATGCAACAATTCGTTACGATGCCCTAGTCAAACCACCGTAGCGATTTGCGACATTGGTTCGAACAATCTCTTACTTTTATATTGACGCCCTAAAACAGGGCCCCATACTATGAATCAATAGATTTTCTTTTCACAAGCATAATGAGATGTATATCGATGAGAAAAGTGAACTTAGTTGTGCAAAGGGATAACTGAAACGGTCACCCCTGGAGGTACAGAGCTAACCACCTTCTGCAGAAGTTAGAACCCGAATATGGTTGCCTTTATCATCATGCAGAATCTAAAGACTCGATAAAACACCGAGTAATCGATTTAATGTATCTACAGAAACAATCCGTAGCCAAGAACGATAAAACCTGTACCTTGATTCAGGGGAGTGGTTCGAACTACACGACTAACTTTACACTAAATAAGATTTCATTGCCATAATTCTCTCTTCCAAAAATCAGATTTACTTTAGTCATACATTCAAATGGGGGATGCACTAAAACAGTGCCCCCCCCTACAACAAGACATTAGATTAAATAATACCTCTCAAGCTATTCGTCTATACGGAGAAGATAACGACAAATTAGTGCTAGAAATTAGCATCACTTGGAGGAGCCATAAATCTACTTGATATAATTGCTTATCATGTTGACTTTGATGGACTCCTCAATGATCATGGATTCAACATTGGAACATGTAGAATAGGATGACCCCGTAAAACGAGGAGTCATAGATGTAGATAAAATTAAACGACATGTTGGAAAAGAATACAAGTTGCCATCGTGATTCACGATTGAAGGTCTATAAGTGAGAACGTCCTGCAATTAGTTGACATAATCGGCGATATTCTCACGTATATTTCGTACCTATATGCACTTGCCGTGAAAAGAAAAAATCAACTTTACTTTAATCTCGTACTCATATATACGGATAATAAAGTAAAGTCAAAAGAAGGGAAAAGAAGAAATGGCTTGCGCCATAATTTTTCTTTTTACCAGCAATATCAACTTGTAATTAGACTACTTTTTCTCTTTTCGAGGAGAGAATATACTATCTCAATACATTTAGTTGACAACAGTTGGCGATAATACGCAAAAAAAGAATCGCTCCTCTGTAATAAGAAGAGGTGCGATTCTTGATTCCTGGTGGTAATACTTACATACACTCAAACTATGCAAATAGATCCTCTAGTGTAACTTCGCTTTGTATAATTCCAGAATGAGAGTTCTGACGAACGCCGTAAGTTGTTACCATTGTAAGATGAACTGCCTTGCGTGTATTCGTTGAATCAATGAAGGCCGATTTCTTGTTGCGTAGATTACGTTCATATTCCGCATCGATAGAAAACTCTGACAAAGAATATTTCATTTCACAGACATTAATCACTTGGTCATTGCGATCAATCAACAAGTCTATCTGTGCACCATCGCTATTTTCATCTGCTTCTTTTCGCCAAGAATAAACATTACTTAGGACTCCAGCAATACCCAATCCAGCTTTTATTTGTTGTACATGTGCCAAACATAAGCGTTCAAAAGCCAATCCGCTCCAAGCACGATGCATGGCAGAATCGGTCGATGCGGACCAGAAATGTTCGTCATTATTCTCATTTTGCTGGACGAACTTAAAGTAAAATAGTGTATAGTTATCAATAAGTTGGTAAATAGTTTGTTTAGACTTTTTTCCATAACCATTGTATTTGCGTATAAATCCGCAGTATTCCAACTCATCAAGCACCTTACTCAAAGCTCCACCACTTTGCTTATCGGTTATCTCTAATATTTCTTCGCGGGTCATTCCTGTTTTCTTTCGGCCTAGAGCTGTTACAACATCTATATATTGTTCTGGTGACTTAAATAGCGATGCATAAAGTTGATTAAACTCATTGGTCAATTTGCCATTCTTGGCAAAGAACATTTTATCGATATTTTGGGCTAAGCTCAATCCTTTTTCAAGAAGACTCCAATAGAATGGTATACCACCCAATACCATATAACACTCTGCAATCTGGTAACGACTCATTTCGAGACCCTTGTTTTGAACAAACATTTCGCACTCCCTCAAAGTAAAAGGTTGAAGGGCTATGCGCTGCGTTACACGATTATGAAGACCTCCGTGGTCATTAATAACCTTATTGATAATCCATGAAGTTGCGGAACCACAAATAATTAAAACTATATCCTTTCGAGCAGATGCCCAACCATTCCAAAAATGCTCAAAAGCAGATAGAAAATTTGAACGTGGGGTATCCATCCAAGGAAGTTCATCGAGGAAGACAATTTTCTTTTCATCAGTAGAATTCTTCAAATAGTGTGAAAGCAAACTGAACGCCTCTAACCAAGATTGCGGTATTGGACAGTCATCATAACCAGCATCACGAAGTGAAATAGCAAAACTAAACAACTGGTCCTTGGTCTTACCTTTTGCCAAACCCGTATGCTGGAATGTAAACTTATAACCAAAAGTCTCACGTATGAGATAGGTCTTACCTACGCGTCTACGACCATAGACAGCTATTAATTCTGAATACTCAGATTCTGCCGCTGAAAGCAATATTTTCTGCTCTTCTTTTCTACCGATTATCATAACTAATGAGTTTTGTTTACGCAAAAATAAGACAAAAACTTCATATAACGCGCCAAATCTATGAAAAATATTGCGATTTGGCGGATTATGACATATTTTTCACAAGAAAATATCAGTTTGGGTTCATTTAGTTGACAACAGTTGGCGATAATACGCAATAAAAATTGTACCTTTGCACTTAGAAAAAGAGGTGAACTTCTGGATGGGAAACTCAGTTTTTCCATGACTCAAGAGAACGAACGTTAGAACGGCAAAAATGGCGGATTTTTCTACCGCCTAGAAGATGAAAAAAGGTTTTCTACCGTTTTAAGCGTAAAACTCTCATAATTAAATAGTTCTACATGTTGCATCGGCAAATAAATCTAATCATATATACCCAGTTATCCCCAAAGCGAAAACGATGAGAGATTTTTCTTTATAGCTAGCTTAGGATGTTCAGTTCTCCTATCTCCCATTTCAAAAC
>ULQE01039198.1_pt1 | contig 26993 bp, 20 predicted proteins | sample 1954171 | NCBI WGS metagenome assembly ULQE01 (sample SAMEA4835647, study PRJEB28245) | human gut metagenome | biome: gut microbiome; material: fecal sample | place: Denmark | collected 2008
TGGACAGCGACGATTTCGCAGCGGAGGATCTTCTGGAAACACTGTATCGTCTGGCGGAAAAATATGATGCCGAAATGAGTATCTGCCGCGGATACGATCTCTATGAAGGAAGGCCGGTGCCGGATCTGAAACAGGAGGGAATCGAATCTGTGACCGACAGCGAGGAGGGACTGCGCCAGGTGATGAAGGCGCGCGTGTTCGGCGTGATGCCGTGGGGCAAGCTGTATCGGAGAGAGATTTTCGAGGGCGTTGTCTATCCGGAGAAAACAATCGCCGAGGATGCATACGTCATCGTTCCGTTAATGGAGCACTGCCGGAAGGTGGCCTTTTCCACAGCACAGAAATACTATTATGTGCACCGGCGCGAAAGCCTCACGACAAGCGGTTTTCGCTGGTCAGATCTGGGTTCGGTGGAAGTATGGGATCATAATCAGAATGTCGTGGAAGAACGCCACCCGGCGCTGAAAAAAGAAGCAGGTGTGCGCTGCTGCTGGGCGCGGTTTTTCGTGCTGGACAAGCTGATGCTGTTGGAAACCATGGACGCGGAGAAAAAGGCGCTTGCGAAGAGGCTGGCAAAAGAGCTTAAAAAGCATCCGCTTCTGGTACTGGAAGGCGATCACTTCACGAATGGGCGGAAAATCGCCTATCTGACCCTGTTTCTGGGAACCGGAATTTACCGGCAGTGCGTTCGTGCACTGTTCCGGAAAAGAAATTTATAAAAAATGCGGCAGAAACGAATGAGATTTTCGTTTCTGCCGCATTTTTATATGGATTTTTCTAGCTTTCTTTTTCGGAAAGCAGAACACCGTTTTTATCAAACACATACGTTGTTCCGTCAATTTTTTTCGTCCCGGTGACGCATCCGCCCCAGCTCTGGAAATAATATGTTTTTCCGTCAATTTCTGCCCAGCCGGTCTGCATGGAAGCATCATCGTTGAAGTAATACCAGTTGTTTTTATAATAGAACCACTGCGATTTTCTCGCACCGCCCCAGCTGTAGGTAAAGTACCAGACACCGTCCCGGATCACCCATTGGTTTGCCGGCATGACGCCGTTTTCATCAACAAAATAAAGATTGTTATCATACGTAAAGGCTTCATCCGTTTTCCGTGTACAGTCCTCATTAATATAATAGTATTTATTCTGAAGCAGCAGCCAGCCTTCGTGTGCGGCACCGCCCCAGCTTCTGAGATAATAATAGTTTCCATCCCATTTCAGCCACTGGTTCTGATACATTTTTCCGCTCTTATTTACAAAGTAGAGATTGTTGTCATACAGGAAACTTTCGTTCTGCTTCAGGGAACCGTCCGCATTCATAAAATACCAGGCGCCATCGATCTGATACCAGCCATTGGTTACGCAGGAATATTTCTGTACATAATACCAGGCACCGTCATGGTACAGCCAGGTGCTGCCGGAAATACCGCCCCAGGAAAGAAATTTGACGCGGTAACCGTTTAAGGTAAGTGTCGTATTGCGTGCGGCACCTCCCCATGTGTAAAAATAGTACATCGTTTTGGTCTCCGGATCAGCGTGCCATCCGGACGAATACATAATACCGGTATCCTTGGCGAGATAGTACCAGTTGTTGCTGATAAACTGCCATCCGGTCTGCATCTCACCGCTGCCGGAAAAATAATAGTAATCTCCATCAAGCAGAAGCCAGCCTGTTGCCATAACGCCGTCCGCGCCGAGGTAATACGTTTTGTGGTCGAGGGTGAGCCAGCCGGTATACGGTGTTTCATCATCGTTGTAGTAATACCATTTTCCATCCCGTTTTACCCAGCCGATGACGTGGCGTTCGTTTGTGATCACGCCGTTTTCATCGGAGGTATATTCGATGCCCGTTTCTGTGTCGCGCCAGGAAGTGGAGCATACGAGAAGATGGCTGCTGTCTGCATAATATTTCTGTCCGCCGCGGGTGAAAAATCCGCTGTACGGGATGCCGTCATGATAAGCAACGAGCTTGGAAGAACGGCCGCGGTAAATTTCATAGGTATCATCCACGTTGGAAGTGACCGCGGAACCGGAAAAGTCAGCAATGACTGCCGGAAGATCGCCGGAATATTCTGTCGTGGAAAATACGCGCAGCCCCAGAGAGGTCAGGGTCTCGACGGTATCGTTATCCATAATATGGAAGTCACCGGTCTGGATAAAATATTCCGGGTTGACGGCAGCAAGATAGTCTGCATCGACAGCATTCGGATATCCGTGATGATTGGAAGTCATCAGATCAATGCTGTACAGCCCGTAGTTCGAAACAATCCGGCTGGCATCGCCCTCGACGTCGTCGATATCGCTCGTCAGAAAAGCGCGGTGGTCGTTTGCGGAGGCAATTACACCAAGACAGAACTGGTTGGCGTCCTCTTTTGGACTTGTGAGATAATCTTCCTCGTAGTTGACAATCTGGATCTGGAAATTTCCAAAAGCAAAATCAGGAGATCCTTCTTCTGCGGAGGCGGCACCGGGATTCAGATGCTGGATCAGGGTCACACCTTCAGTCTCTTCTACAGCAGTAAGAAGCTGGTCGTAGACATAAAGATTGTCCCAGAGACGCGCAGTATTATAGATATAACTGTCATCATACGGGAGCAGATAAACCCGGTCGGGGGAATACAGCCGCACGATGGTATCGCCGGTTCCAATATGGTCGCTGTGCGGATGTGTTGCAACATAAAACTGCAGATTATCGGAGGTGACACCGAGGGAGTCCAGGTAGGAGAGTACCTCATCGTCGTAGCCGGTCGACGTTGTGATGCCGCTGCGCAGCGGATAACGCGGATCAGATCCGTCAGGGTAATCCCAGTCCTCGCCGGAGTCTACCATGCCGAAAATTTTCTGGCCATTATCGTCTACACTTTCCAGAACGATGGCATTGGAGCCGCTGCCGAGTGTCAGAATGTGAATTTTTGCTGTAGTATCAGCCGCATGTGTGTTTTCCGGGGTGAGAAAAAGAAAAGCAGCGGCAAGGGATGCCGCGCCGATGGAAAACACGGATCTGCGGGTATGCCGGGAAAAAGGCATATCAATGGCTCCTTTCGTAACATATATCATTAAAACAAAAAGTAAAACAGCCGGGTGGAAAATAAGCGCTCAACATCACAATTATACAAAATTTCAGGGAAAAGTCAATGTTTATTAGAATTTCGATTACTTGACGCAGACAGGGCATCATGTTAGAATGAGTGGGATTGGGAATGTAAGGAAAAGAAAGGAACCAAACATGATTACCTTATTAAAAATGCCGGCACTGTTTCTGGGAATGCTCGCAGTGTTCTGCTGCCTGGGTTCTTTTTTTATCAGAGAAAACAGGTATGAGAGCGGACATCTGGGTGAAACTGTGCTGTTTGGCTTTATTGCATATTACTTCTTATTTGAACTGATTTCTGTGCCGATGATGGTGCTCGGTGCAAAGCTGCATCTGCTCGCATGGGTATGGGCTGCTGTTGTGGCTGTCCTTGTAATTGCTTCCATCTGTCTTCATCTGGGAATGTGGAGAGAGTGGGGAAAAAGAAGCGGCGGTTTCTGGAGAGGAAAGACGGCGGCTTTTTATGTGATGCTGGTGCTGATTGGAATCCAGCTGTATTTTGTTGCTGCACTGCAGGAAAACGGCAGTGCGGATGCAGCGTATTATGTGGGAAGTGTGACAACGAACCTTGCGACAGATTCCATCAGCAGCTTTGACCCATATACAGGAAAAGCACTGGATTTTTTTAACATCCGTTATGTGTTCAGCATGTATCCGGCAGCAAATGCAGTACTGTGCCGTTTAACGGGCCTTCATCCGCTCGTAGTGACGAAGGTGATTCTCTGTATGATGACGGTAGTTTTAAGTTATCTCGTCTATGCACAGATCGGAAAGGCGCTGTTAAAAGAAAAACAGATGGTATGGGTGCTCCTGTGCTTTATTAGTGTTGTGAATCTGAATTTTCATACGATCTTTTCGAATGCGTCGTTCCTGCTGACGAGGGGATACGAGGGAAAGGCCGTATTGTGCAATATCATCCTCCCGTTTCTGTTTTATCTTGGCCTGCGCATGTATCAGGAGAAAAACGGAAAGAGAGTCTGGCTGCTGTTTTTCATGACAGGCGTCGCTGCGATTGACCTTACGATGTCATCCATGATGACTGTACCGGTGGCCATGAGTGCTGTGATTCTGCCGAATCTTGTGCGGAAAAAACGCTGGGGACAGAGCGGGCTCTATCTGCTTGCTGTGCTGCCGTGTGTGCTGGTGCTTGGGGTCTATCTCCTTGGTGTGCGCGGTATCCTGCAGATTCCGGTTGTGCGGTAGAAAGGAGAAAATGTGGGCGGAATAAATCTGAATGAGAGCGGCCTCGATTTTGTGAGACAGGTCTTTGTGACGTTTGGAGGAAACACAACCGTACTGACGCTGTTTCTGCTGTCGGTGCTGTATCTCGCTTTAAAAGGAAAAAAGGAAGAGCGGTATGTGTTCGTAACAACCGCTGTTTTTCTGGCCTTTACGGTATACAATCCATTTGCGGTGAAATATATCCTGGGAAAACTTGGAATGGTCAATGTCTATTACCGGTTTTTCTGGATTCTGCCGATGGTACTGACCATCGGATATGCCTGCACGAAAGTTGTGGGCGGGCAGAAAAAAGGCTGGAGACGGTATCTGACCGCGGCTGCGCTGGCAGCGGTCATCTGTTTTGGCGGAAATTCCGTACTGGCTGGCGGACTGCCGAAGCTGCCGGATAACCAGTACAAGATGCCAGATGATCTTCTGGCCGTCTGTACGGTGCTGCACGAAGAAGCGGGAGAGGGAACCGTAAGAGTTGTCTTTGAACCGGATTTCAACCTGATCGTGCGGCAGTATGATGCTTCGTTTGAACTGGTTCTGGACCGCGATATGGTTCTGACCTATCAGGGCTCCAATACGGTATCAACCGATGCACTGACCGAGCAGGAAATTGAAGACGAAACAAAGATCCTTCAGATTATCACACAGATGGATCTGTCGCTGGATCAGAAAGAATTTTACAGAAGTCTTAGGGAAATGAATGCAGAGTATATTGTACTTTCGAGCAGTTCAGCGGCAGTATCCTATGTGGAAACAGCGGGGTGCATCCCGGTAAGAGAAGTAGAAGGGCATATCATTTTCCGCGTGGAAGAAAAGTAAGAAGGAGGACTTGTTTTTGAATAAGGCAAAAGATTATATTCAGCTGCACCTGAATATCCTGCTGTTTTCTCTGACGAGTGTGTTCTCGAAAGCAGCGTCGGTTCAGCTGAACCGGGGAGGAATCAAAAATCCTCTATTATATGTATTTTTATTTCTGATGGTTGCAAACTGTGGCATTTACGCTATTGCATGGCAGAAGGTAATCAAAAAATTCTCTTTGTCAACCGCATATGCAAACCGCAGCGTCTATCTGATCTGGTCCCAGATCTGGGCCGTGATCATTTTCCATGAAAATCTGACGGTAAAAAATATCATCGGCCTTCTGATTGTGCTGGTGGGAGTTATGGTGGTGCAGCGATATGAATAAATATATGATTTTAATGCTGATCTGTACAATGTTTTCAGCAGTATCACAGATTCTGCTGAAACAGAGCGCCAACGAGGAGCATGCATCTGCACTTCGCGAGTATCTGAACTGGCGCGTTATTACAGCGTATGTGATTTTCGGCAGTGTACTTCTTTTAAATACATACGCTTACACACAGGTGGATCTGAAATACGGTCCGGTTCTGGACACCTTCACATACGTGTTCGTACTGCTGCTGTCGTTCGGCATTTTAAAAGAAAAAGTATCAAAAGGAAAACTGATCGGAAATCTGATTATTATTTTAGGCGTGCTGGTATACACATTGCCATAAGGAAATTTGGATTGTACCATGGAAAAGAATGTGCTATAATCATAGAATGTTCTTGACTATGACATAAGGTCATCCTTTAGAATAAAAACAGAAACCCCAAAAAGTTCATAAGAAGAGTTTGAAAAAAAAGAAAGAGAGGAACAAAAAATGGGAAAAATTAACGTAGAAACATGTGAAATTGAAGGATTAAAAGTAATTACTCCAACCGTATTCGGGGATGAGCGCGGTTATTTTATGGAAACCTACAATTACAATGACTATAAAGCAGCAGGAATTGATCAGGAGTTTGTACAGGACAACCAGTCCAGTTCCAAAAAAGGTGTTTTAAGAGGACTTCATTTCCAGATCAACTATCCGCAGGATAAACTGGTTCGCGTAGTAAGCGGCGAAGTGTTCGACGTAGCCGTAGACCTTCGTCCGGGTTCCGAGACATACGGAAAATGGTTTGGAGTTCTGCTTTCTGCTGAGAATAAAAAACAGTTCTTTATTCCGAAAAACTTTGCGCACGGCTTTATCGTACTGTCCAATTCCGCAGAGTTTGCTTACAAATGCACCGATTTCTATCATCCAAACGACGAGGGCGGTCTTGCATGGAACGACCCGGAGATTGGCGTAGAATGGCCGATGCCGGAAGGAATGACCGTAGAAGATCTGACCATCTCAGAGAAGGATCAGAAGTGGGGCGGAATCAAAGAGTTAAAGAAGTAAAACAGGAGAAATGACGAATGTCGAAGAAAAAAACAATACTGCTGGCAGTGTGTGCCATTCTGGTTGTGCTGCTGAATGTAGTAATACTGACGCACAAAGCTCCGAAGGATGGACCGGTGGAACTTCAGATGAAGGTTCAGTCGGATCTTACCGATCAGATTAAGATATATTTCAGCCCGAACGAGTATTACAACGAGGAAATGACGGACGATTACACGTACGTGAACCAGTATCCGATCGGTACGATGGATGAAGAAAGAGAGGTTTCCTTTACCATCGACAGCTCAGCGAAAAAGCTCCGTATGGATTTCGGCGTGCAGCCGGGAACCTTTGTGATCCGCGATGTGAAGCTGAAATACCGCAGTACCGAGATGGAGATCCCGCTGGAAACTCTGATACAGACAGAAAACCATGATATGGTTTCCATGAAAATCGAGAAGGATGCGAACGGGAATGAGTGTCTGGTGATGAAAACCGAAAACACGGACCCTTATCTCGATATGGATCTCGATCAGAGTGTGATTCATGACAGCTATGCTGCGCATGCGGCAAAAATGAATTGGATCAAAATCCTGACAGCAGTCATTCTTCTGGATGGGGCATGCCTTGTTCTGTTCCGGCACAGAGAGAAGGTGCTGGCGCTTCCGCTTGAGCTCTTTCAGAACAGAAACCTGATCTTTGCGCTTGCCAAAAATGATTTTAAGACAAAATATGCAGGCTCTTACCTTGGTATTGTATGGGCGTTTATTCAGCCGATCGTCACCGTTCTGGTTTACTGGTTTGTATTCCAGGTGGGATTAAAAAGCCCGGGAGCAAATGGTTTTCCGTTCGTTCTCTGGATGATTGCAGGTCTGGTTCCGTGGTTTTTCTTCTCGGATGTACTGAATGCAGGCACGAATGCACTGCTGGAATACAGCTATCTGGTAAAGAAGGTTGTATTTAAAATCAGTATTCTGCCGATGGTAAAAGAGATTTCGGCACTGTTTGTCCATTTATTTTTTGTGGCTTTCATGATTTTCCTGTACAGCTGCTATGGATACTTCCCGGATCTCTACTTCCTGCAGCTTTTGTATTATTCATTCTGCGTATTTGTATTCTCACTGGGAATCTGTTATGCGACATGCGCGATTGTCATTTTCTTCCGCGACCTGTCGCAGATCATCAGTATTGTCCTGCAGGTCGGTGTCTGGGTTACCCCGATTATGTGGAATATTGACCAGGTAAGTATGCCGTCCTATTTGTTAAAACTGCTGAAGCTGAATCCGTTCTATTATATTGTACAGGGTTACCGTGACAGTCTGATCAACAAGGTGTGGTTTTTTGAGCATTTCGATCTGACAATCTATTTCTGGATCGTCACTCTTGCACTGTTCGGAATCGGCACCATTATCTTCAAACGTCTGAAAGTACATTTTGCAGATGTCCTTTAAAGAAAACAGGAAAAGCGTGCCGGAAGTTTTTGAATTTCTCGCACATTTTGGGAAAAAAGAAATAAGAGGTACAAAAAAAGAATGAACGATAACGCAATTACCGTGGATCATGTAAGCAAGCTGTATAAGCTGTATGATAAACCGTCTGACCGCTTCAAAGAAGCGATGGGACTGACCAAAAAGAAGCTGTATCGCGAACATTATGCACTGCGGGATGTCAGCTTCCATGTAAGACGTGGAGAATCCATCGGCATTATCGGTACGAATGGTTCTGGAAAATCCACGATGCTGAAAATTATTACCGGTGTTCTGAATCCGACAGAAGGCCAGGTGAATGTAAACGGAAGAATTTCCGCACTGCTGGAATTGGGAGCCGGTTTCAATGGAGAGTACTCCGGAATTGAGAATGTTTATCTGAATGGAACCATGAATGGATTTTCCAGAGAGGAAATCGATGCCAGAATGGATGATATCCTGCGCTTTGCAGATATCGGTGAATTCGTGAATCAGCCGGTAAAGACGTATTCCAGCGGTATGTTCGTCCGTCTGGCTTTTGCCGTTGCCATCAATATCGAGCCGGAAATTCTCATTGTCGATGAGGCTCTTTCTGTCGGAGACGTTTTCTTCCAGGCAAAATGCTTTCGTAAATTTGAAGAGTTTCGTGAAATGGGAAAAACACTGCTGATGGTAAGTCATGATTTAAGCAGTATCAGCAAATATTCCGATAAAGTAATTCTGCTGAATCAGGGTACCATGGTCGATGAGGGCGAGCCAAAATACATTGTTGATTTGTATAAACGCTTCCTCGTCCATCAGGAGGAAAACCCGGAGGAGGAGAAAAAGCAGAAGGAAGAAGCAGCCGCGACAACACCGGAGGAGCAGGAGGCAGCAAAAAAAGCAGCCGAAGAGCAGAAAGAACAGGAAGTTGCGGGACTCGCCTTAGAGGCCGGAAGTGGATTCCGGATGAATCCGAATGTACTGGAGTACGGAGAAAAACGGGCAGAAATTACCGGTGTTGCGATTTATGATGAAAAAGGATTGTGCACCAATACACTGGAAAAAGGAACGCGTTTCCGGATCGCCATGCAGGTGAAATTCCATGCGGAGGTACAGGAACCGATCTGCGCGTACACCATCAAGGATGCCCGGGGAACAGAAATCACCGGTACAAATACCATGTATGAGCAAAGTGACATCAAACCGAAAAAACCAGGTGATGTGATTACAGTTACCTTTGAACAGGAACTGAACCTGCAGGGAGGCGAATATCTGCTGTCCTTTGGCTGTACCGGATACCGGGATGCGGATTTTCACGTATACCACAGGCTGTACGATGCATGCAGTCTGACCGTAGTTTCCACAAAGAATACAGTTGGATTTTTTGATATGAATTCGAAAGTAACGATAGAAGAGTGAGAGGGTACTTATGCAGGAGAGAATCGGTAACATTGAACTGGATTACACCTATTACCCGGGAGAGGACATTTACAGCGACGGACCCATTGAAGACGAACTCCTGGAAATTGCAAAAAGCTGTACAGAATCGGAACTGAACGCCGAAATTGCCAGAAGAAAAAGCTGGCCGGTGCTGTATCATTTTTCCCATATCCGCCAGAATATTCTGGAGTGGGTGCCGTTCCGGAAAACAGACAGAGTTCTGGAGATTGGTTCGGGCTGCGGCGCCATCACGGGTGCCATCGCACAGAAGGCCGGATCCGTTACCTGTATAGATCTTTCCAAAAAGAGAAGCTATATCAATGCTTACAGAAACCGTGCATATGACAATATCAATATCCTGGTGGGAAACTTCCAGGATATTGAGGAAAATATGGACGAATGCTACGACTATATCACCCTGATCGGGGTGTTTGAATATTCAAAAGGATATATTGGTACGGATGATCCTTATGTGGAGATGATCCGCAGAATCAAAAGACATCTGAAGCCGGGCGGACAGATACTGATTGCAATTGAAAACAGGCTGGGACTGAAATATTTTGCGGGCTGCACGGAGGATCATACAGGTGTCTTTTTTGACGGTATCGAGGATTATCCGAACCTGCAGGGGGTGCGGACCTTTTCCAAAAAAGAGTTGCAGGAAATCATTGACCGGGCAGGTGAGTTTGAAACAAAATTTTACTATCCATACCCGGATTATAAGTTTCCGCTGACAATCTATTCCGATGAATATCTGCCAAAGTGCGGGGAGCTGAAGGTGACTGCCTACAATTATGATCGGGCAAGAATGGAACTGTTTGATGAGACGAGAGTGGAAGACACGCTGATTTCCAACGGACTGTTTCCGGAGTTCTCCAATTCCTTTTTCGTACGGGTGAAATGGGGGGAGGCGTAACATGAACCATACGACAGAAGAAATTCTTTATATCAAATATGCCAATGAAAGAAACCGGGAGTTTGCTGTACGGACGGAGATTTTAGAGAACATCGACGGAAAGCGCAGTGTGAAAAAAACGCCGCTGTACCCGGAGGGAAAGGCACATGTGGCAGGTCTTATGGAAAAGTACCGCAGACTGGAACCGGACTATGAAAAAGTGGGACTGTTCTGCAACCGGGCGGAAGCAGACGGCGAGTCGGTACGGCTGGAATACCTGATGGGTGAATCCATGGAAGAATATCTCGATGCGCTTCTGAACCGCAAAAAGAAGGAAGAGGCAGAAAAGCTGCTGAAACAGTACATCGAAAAGATCCAGGCACTGCCGGGACAGGAAAGCTTCTGTATGACAGAGGATTTTAAAGAAGTATTCGGGGATGCCAAAGGCCTGGAAACCATGGCATCTGTTTCCAATGCCAATATCGATATGGTCTGCCAGAATGTGATGATGGATGAGAACCGCTGGACGATGATTGACTACGAGTGGACCTTTTTCTTTCCGGTTCCGACGGCATTTCTCGTATATCGTGTACTGCATTACTATCTGGAGACACATGGAAAGCGCAGTGTCTTTAACAAGGAAGCAATGTATACCTGGGCTGGCATTACGAAGGAAGAGCGGGAAGTGTTTCATGAAATGGAGCAACATTTTCAGCGCCATCTGACCTCGGAGCATGTTCCGATGCGTGAAATGTACGGGGCGATCAGCCCGGGAACGTATCCGGTGCACCATCTGGTCACAAAGGAGCAGATTCGCAGAGGACAGGAACGGATGCAGGTTTTCTTTTCGGATGAAAAAGGATTCCGGGAGGAGAGAAGCGTTTATTATCGTCTGGAAAACGGAGAATTTCACGGAACGATCGAAATTCCGGAGCACACCGATGAGATTCGTCTGGATCCGTGCGACGGAATGGGGCTCTGCCAGATTGAGGAGCTTTCCTTTGATACGGGAACGATGGGAGAAATTGTGGTATCGGATGGAATCACAGGGGACGGAGAAGCGTATCTGATGAATGCACCGGATCCGCAGTTTTATCTCGGAAAAGTTCCAAAAGGGGCGAAAAAGCTGACGATTCATCTGCGTGTGGTGGTGACAGAGGCAGATTCTGTGAAAATTAATGAATTTGCTGGAAAACTGCTTGCGAATGGGGAAGAAAGGCTGAAAAAACAGAAAGAAAAACAGCAGCAGAAAGAGGCCAGATTGAAACAGGAAGCAGAAGAAAATTTCTCACGGCAGGCAGAAGAAATTGCCAGACTTCAGATGGAACTGGCACGGAAAACAGAAAAAATAGAACAGATGGAACAGACAAAGGTTTGGAAGTTGTACAGAAAGTATCGCACGATACGCGAAAGGAATTAATAGATTAATGGGAGTTATTTATTCATCGGTTGACGCAGAAGGATATACACCGGAAAAAAATGGTACTTTGACCTTAAGCGGATGGAGAGGTTCTGAGGATGTCGGAACGATTGAGATGATTTGCTTGGCAGACGAAACGGAAATTTCTACCGTGGAAATTTCAAACCACAAAAGAGAAGATGTATTTCAGATCTGCAAGACACTTTCGAAGGAAGACAGCAAGGTCGGATTTGAACTGACGATGACAGAGCTCAATCCGCTGATCGAGCAGCATCAGAATATCCGTGTCGTTTGCCGTCAGGGAAAGAAGGAAAAGACGGTATGGGAAAAGACGACAGCGGAGCTGAAAAAAGAAGTCGGAGAACGTACTCTGATTCGAAAGATCGATGATATTCGAAGACGGGGAAGCCAGATGGTAGTATCCGGCTGGATCATCGACTATCTGCAGGAAAACCGGATCAAAGTGCAGGATTGTCATGGAAAACCGATGCCGTACGAGATAAAACAGATGGCAAGACCAGATGTCTGCAAAGCGTATAATTTAACAGATATCAAGGCGTTTGGATTTGAAGTGGCTGTTGCACGCAAGGATCTTAAAAATCAGATGTTTACCGTTTGTTTTGAAAATGAAATCACGGTAAAAGAGACAACCATTGACGTGAAAAAATACGACTTTGAGAATTCTCCGAGAGGCCGTATGATGCAGACCTTAAGTCTGTCCCGAAGAAAAGAAAATAGGAAGATCATACGTGAAAAAGGATTTTCTTATTTTGTAAAATTTGTGCAGAATCAGATGGACGTGGAGCAGGATGACTACGAAACGTGGTTAAAGATGCATCAGCCAAATGCAAAAGAGCTGAAAAAACAGCGTAAAACAAAATTTGTGTATGAGCCAAAAATCAGCATCGTTATTCCGCTTTTTAATACGCCGATTCGTTATCTGGACGAACTGCTGGTATCTATCACATCCCAGACGTATGCAAACTGGGAACTCTGTCTGGCAGACGGAAGCACGAAAAAAGAGGTCGGTGACTTTATCCGCCAGAAATACGGAAAAGAAAAACGAATCCGTTACCAGAAGCTGGAAGAGAATAATGGAATTGCCGGAAATACAAATGCGGCGGTTGCTATGGCTACCGGTGACTATGTGATGCTGTGCGACCACGACGACCTGGTTGCAGTCGATGCACTGTACGAGATGGTATCCGTCCTGAACGAGGATTCATCTACCGATATCATTTACACCGACGAGGATAAGGTAAACAGCGACACGACTATGTATTTTTCTCCGAATTTTAAACCTGACTTTAACTTCGACTTCCTTCGTTCGATTAACTATATCTGCCATATATTCACGGTGCGTAAGACGATTCTCGACGAGGTTGGAGGATTCCGCGAAAACTTCGACGGAGCGCAGGATTTCGATTTTATTCTGCGGTGCTGTGAGAAGACAACAAAGATCGCGCATATTCCGAAGATTCTCTATCACTGGAGAAGCCATGAAAACTCCACAGCCGGAAATCCGGACAGCAAGCAGTATGCGATCGATGCCGGAAAGCGTGCGCTCGAAGAGCATTACGCCCGTCTCGGTATTGATGCCGAGGTACGCTATACGGGTATTTTCATCATGTTTGAGTCTGTGTTAAAGGTGAAAGACAATCCGAAGGTATCGATCCTGATCCCGAGCAAGGATCACGTTGAGGATCTGGACAAATGCATTACATCGATCGAGGAGAAATCAACCTGGAAGAATTTTGAGATCATTGTCATTGAAAACAACAGTACCGAACAGGATACCTTCGCCTATTATGACCAGATCCAGCTCCGCTATCCGAATGTACAGGTGGTTTACTGGAAGAAGGGCTTCAACTATTCTGCGATCAATAATTACGGTGCATCGTTTGCAACCGGCGATTACTATGTTCTGATGAACAACGATATCGAAGTGATCACACCGCAGTGGATGGAATATATGCTGGGCTATTGCCAGAGAGAGAATACCGGAATTGTCGGCGCAAAATTGTATTACCCGGACGACACGGTACAACACTGCGGTGTTGTTATCGGTATGGGCGGCTTTGCCGGTCATATCCTGACGAGAACGGAAAGAAAAGACAGCGAGCATTCCGGAAGACTGAAAGCGATCCAGGATATCAGCGCTGTGACGGCTGCCTGCCTGATGATCAAGAAAACTACGTTCGATGCAATTGGAGGACTCGATGAGGAGTTTCAGGTAGCGCTGAACGACGTAGATCTCTGCCTGAAGGTACGAGCACACGGAGAACTGGTGGTAGAGAATCCGATGGTGGAAATGTATCATTACGAGTCAAAATCTCGCGGAATGGAAGACAGCAAAGAGAAACACGAGCGCTTTAAACGGGAGATTGCGAGATTCCGCACAAAATGGGCAGATATTCTGGAAAAAGGAGACCCTTATTATAACCCGAACCTGACCCTGATGTACGATGACTGCAGAGTCCGTGGAAAACACGAGCACTTTGATATTATCGATGAGATTGAAGGAGGACACTGATGGCCGAGGATATTTTTGAGGTAAAAAGAGAACGGTTTGATCTGCTGCGTCCGGAGATTTATTTATTACAGGGAACGTGGCCGGAGGGCTACCGTGTGGAAGCATATCTGAAAAAACAGCAGATCTCCGGTGAGGTAATGCCGTGGGATTATGTGAGTGTACTTGAACGTGCTGTGGCGCATGAGCATGAGGGAACAAAAAGGGTAACGGTAAGCCTTACCATGCCGAAAAAAATCGAGCCGTCCGGAAAACTGGTCATCTATGCAACACGCGGCGGCAAGAAGATCAAGTGGTTTGAGATCGGGGCGAAAGAACTGGCCCGTCGTCAGAACAGCCCGTATTTTTACATCGATGAGCAGAAAACACTCCGGGATGAAGAAATCTGCAGAGTCCGCGGCTGGGTGGTATCGGATCAGCCAGTCAAAATCGCAGTTTACGATGAAAAGAAGAAGAGAATCTTCTGTGAGATCCAGCGGAACAAGCGAATGGATGTTGCGGAGATGATTACGGAGACTGAGGTAGATCCGAAATGTGGTTTCTATATGGAGGTTCCGATCAAGGGGAAAAATGTGATTAATCTTGTGTTCCGTGCCGGTCAAAAACAGGCCGTTTATTCGATTGGTCAGCGACCGGAGATGATCGCAGCCGAGAAGGTGAAAAAATATGTTAAAACAGGCCGCCGTTATCTGCAGAACCATGGCTCGGAGGAGCTGATGGAAAAGGTGCTTCATAAAATTAAGAGCCTGCGTCATGCACCGATCGATTACGCAAAATGGCTTCCGAAGCACCTGCCGGACAAAGTGGAACTGGAACACCAGAGAAAGACAAAATTCGCAAGAGAACCGAAATTCAGCATCATTGTGCCGCTGTACAAGACCCCGGTGAAATATCTGGAGCAGATGGTACAGTCGGTAAAACAGCAGACGTATCCGAACTGGGAGCTGGTGCTCTCGGACGGAAGCGGAAAGGATTCTCCGTTAAAAGGAGTGCTGGCGCGCATAGCAGCTGAGGAGCCGCGTATCCGTGTGGTGGAAAATGAAAAAGCGTTGCAGATTTCCGAGAATACAAATGCAGCGATGAAACAGGCAGCCGGTGATTACTTTGTCTTTATGGATCATGACGATATGCTGACAGAGCATGCACTCTTTGAGTGTGCCGCCGTTATCAATGAGACACCGGAGACGGAGGTGATCTATTCCGATGAGGATAAGATGTCGATGGATGGACATAAGTTCTTCCAGCCGCATTTCAAACCGGATTTCAATCAGGATCTGCTCTGCACAGTCAATTATATCTGCCACCTTTTCGTGGCAAAAAGAGAGCTGGTGGAAAAGGTCGGTATGCTTCGCAGCGAATTTGACGGAGCACAGGATTATGATTTTATCTTCCGATGTACAGAAGAAGCAGAAAAGATCTGTCATATTCCAAAGATTTTATATCACTGGAGATGCCACGAGGATTCCACAGCAGAAAATCCGGAGAGCAAGCAGTATGCGTTTGAAGCCGGAAGAAGAGCGATTGAGGCGCATTATCAGAGAAAAGGAATCCATGCAACGGTGGAGAACGGCGAGTTTCTCGGCCTGTATCGGACGAAATATATTCTCGATGAAAAGCCGCTGATCTCGATTATCATTCCGAACAAAGACCACATCGATGATCTGGACCGCTGCGTACAGTCGATTTTGAAAAAATCCAGTTATCCGAATCTGGAGTTTATTATTGTGGAGAACAACAGTACGGAAGAGAAGACTTTTGCCTATTATGAAAAACTGCAGAAAGAGTGCAGCAAGGTTCAGGTATACTATTACAAAGGAGACTTCAATTATTCCAAAATCAACAATTTCGGTGTCCGGCACGCAAACGGAACGTATCTGCTGCTGTTGAATAATGACACAGAGATGATCAACGATGACTGCATCGAAGAAATGCTCGGCTACTGCAGCCGCAGTGATGTCGGAATTGTCGGTGCGAGACTGTACTACGAGGACGATACGATCCAGCATGCCGGTGTTGTCATCGGCTTTGGTGGAATTGCCGGTCACTGTTTTGTGCAGCAGCCAAGAGGAAACACAGGATACTGCCACCGGATTATCTGTGCACAGGATTACAGCGCGGTAACAGCAGCGTGCATGATGGTAAAACGGAGCGTCTTTGAAGAGGTCGGCGGACTGACCGAGGAGTTGGCGGTAGCATTTAATGATATTGACTTCTGCATGAAGGTACGGCAGAAGGGATATCTTGTTGTGTACAATCCTTATGCAGAGCTGTACCACTATGAATCAAAGTCAAGAGGTCTTGAGGATACACCGGAAAAACAGGAACGTTTCCATAAAGAAATCCGAACTTTTGAGACAAGATGGCCGGAGATTTTGAAAAACGGAGATCCGTATTACAATCCGAATTTATCTCTGGAGACGCAGAATTTCTCTCTGAAACGCCTGTAATACCCGAAAAGGAAAGAAATAGAATGAAACAAAATACAAAGAAACAGGAAAAACGGTTGGAAGCCATTTTCCTTCTGGCGGTTTTCCTTACTATCCTGATGTGGGCGCTGGTGCAGCCCTTTAATGTATCGCCGGATGAAGCCATGCGATATCAGATTGTGGATTACATTATGCGCCACGGAAAACTCCCGGTAGGCTATGATGCGGAGATACGAGATCCGAACTGGGGATTTTCCTATGCTTTTTATCCGATTACGACGTATATTGCAGGAGCGGTCTTTGGAAAAATTGCAATACTGTTTTCAAGTTCCGGAATGGCACCGATTTACGGTGCGCGGCTGGTTAATGTGATTTTCGGAACGATCACCGCAGGGCTGAACCTCAGGATCGGAAAAATGCTGTTCGAGAAACGAATGGCATGGTTTTACACGATTCTGATCTGCTTTCTGCCCGGCACGATTTTCTTTAACTCCTACGTCAATATGGATGCGCTGGGACTGTGCGCTTCCTCATGGATCGTTCTTTGCTGGTGTAAAGTGGTCAAAAACGGCTGGAGCGTGAAGCTTTGTGTGGAGCTGGGAGCAGCGATTTCTCTCTGCGCGCTGTCGTACTTTAATGCCTACGGCTATATTCTGTGCAGTATCCTGTTTTTTGGCGCAACGATTTTGCTTTGCGGAAGAAAAAAATGGGATGTAAAACGGATGATTCAGCTTGGACTTGTCGTGACAGCCGTTGTTGCCGTGCTGGCCGGCTGGTGGTTTATCCGGAATGCGATTCTGTATGACGGAGATTTTATCGGACGGAGCGCCTGCGCAAAATACGGTGCAATGTATGCGGCGCCGGGCTTCACGGAGGATACCAAGATTCTTCCCAAAAATATGGACATGACGATCTGGGATATGTACATGTGGATTCCGGGAAAATGGCAATACAACTGGCTAGTTACGGTACTGGTCAGCTTTATCGGTGTTTTCGGTTATATGAATGTATTCCTGGCCAAAATCTGGTACAAGATCTATATTCTTGGATTCGGAATCGGCATCCTGGCCTCTGTTCCTCTCTGGAAAAAAATGCTGTGGATCAGAAAGAAAGAAGAAACCGTGGTTCGTACAGAGGAAACAGAAGAGGAAACCATCACATATCTGGTGGTGAAAAAAGAAAAACGGTGGAGCCGGGAAGCAATGTTCCATCTTTCCATGGCAATCGCAATGGTGATTCCGTTTATTCTGCTGACCATTTATGCCTATTCTTCTGACTTTCAGGCGCAGGGACGCTACATTTTGCCGATGATTCTTCCGTTTATGTATCTGATTACAAAGGGAATGGATGCACTGCTGAAATGTCTGATCAGGAAAGAAATGATACGGAAATGGATCGTGCGGATCGTGGAAGGACTTTATATTGCCTCCGCATATGCCGTTTATTTCTTTGTTTTCCTGCCATTATATCATTAGAAGAAACGAAAAAAGACAGACTTTTGGAAATGATTTCCGGGGTCTGTCTTTTTTTTGTTAAAGAAAAGCCTGGAAAATGTAAGAAAAATGTAAAAAAATATTGCAATGCAGGGGAAATCTGTGCTATCGTAGAAAAGAACGTGTAAATCGAACAGAAAAACAGAAAGGAAGCGTGAGAATAAGGCAACATGGAAACACAAGAAGAAAAGAAACCGAAGAAAGCGATTCAGGTACTGAAAAAAACGGGAATTGTAGTACAGTATGTCATCGTATTTCTGGCCATCCTGATCACATCCAGTATTCGGTGGATGTTTCGGACGTGGACAAGCCTGAATATGAATGAGCTGATGTTTCACCTGCAGTCACCGGTAGAAGGAACCGACACGGGAATCATCAAAAGCTATATCGTATCCTGCCTGCTGGTTTCGGTTGTACTGACCGCAGTTCTGGTTTTTCTTTACATAAAAATCAAAAACAGACGGCGCATTGTTCTGGGAATCAGCCTGGGCTGTATGATCTGCATTGCAGCTGTTACGATTAGATATATGTGGGAACGTCTTGGAATCACAGCCTATGCAAAAAACCAGACAACAAGTTCCAGATTCATCGAGGATAATTACGTAGATCCCAATTCGGTTTCGCTGACATTTCCGGAGAAAAAGAGAAACCTGATCTATATTTTTCTGGAATCGATGGAAAATACCTATTCCTCGGAGGAATACGGCGGAGCTTTTCCGGAAAATACGATTCCGGAGCTGACAGAGCTTTCCCTCGAAAATGAAAATTTTTCCGGCGATCAGGAAACCTTAAACGGAGGGGTTCCGCTGACGGGAGCAACCTGGACGGTGGGGGCGATGTTTGCGCAGACTTCCGGCCTTCCGTTAAAGATTCCGATTGAAGGAAACTCTATGGATACGCAGAAAGAATTCTTCCCAGGTCTTACGACACTTGGAGATATCCTCGATGATGCCGGATACGACCAGACGCTTCTGATCGGATCCGATGGTACATTCGGCGGAAGAAAGCTGTACTTTGAAGAACATGGAAATTATGACGTAATGGATTATAATTACTGCGAACAAAACGGGCTGATTCCGGAGGGATACCGTGTATTCTGGGGATTTGAGGATAAAAAGCTGTTTGATATTGCAAAAGATACCCTGAAAGAGAAAGCAGCATCCGATGAACCGTTCAACCTCACGATGCTGACGGTCGATACCCATTTTGAGGATGGCTATGTGTGCGACGAGTGTGACGACACATTTGGTGAAAATCAGTATGCAAACGTCATGGCGTGCTCAAGCAGACGCGTGGCAGAGTTTGTGAAGTGGGTGCAGAGCCAGGATTTCTATGAGAATACAACGATCGTAATTTCCGGAGATCATCTGACGATGGACAGTGATTTCTGCGAGGATGTGCCGGATACGTATGAGAGAAAAGTCTTTACGACGTATATCAATGCGCCAGTGCAGCCGACCGACACCACGAAATACCGGGAATATTCTACCTTTGATCAGTTCCCGACAACGCTGGCAGCACTTGGCGTTTCTATCGAGGGAAACCATTTGGGTCTTGGAACCAATCTGTTTTCGAGTGAAATTACGCTGATTGAAAAATATGACAAAAATGTAGTAGATGATGAGCTGGAAAAACAGTCTGACTTTATGGATGAGATGACGAAGAACATCAAACAGGTAAAGAAAGAAGAAACATCGGATAACGATGATACGACAGAGGAAACAGAACAGACAGAACAGACAGAAACGCAGGATCAGCCACTGGCTGAGATTGAGGTAACGCCATACGATTACCACAAGGGCTACTATACCATCACCGTACAGAATATTGTGCCGGATGATGTCCACACCGTGCGGTGTGCCATCTGGCAGGAAGAAGACCAGAGCGATCTGATCTGGTATGAGGCAGAGCACGAGTCAGATAATACGTATGTTGTAAACAGCATGGCGAGAGATTTCGGCTATCGGCCGGGAGAGTATCAGATCCATGTTTACGGTGTTACAGATGAAGGAGATCCTGTTTTGCTGGGAAGCTCGATGGGAGAAATTGTAAAATAAAAAGAGGCGGTCGCTCTTATGATCTGATATGCTCCCTTCCGGGAAGACAAGTAATAGAATAAAAACTTGTTACCCGGGAGGGAGCATATCCATTTTTGACGGCAGAAAAATTTTACCGGCAGAGGAAGTTTGTGCTTTTTTGATGGCCTGTTTGGCAGGAGAGGTTCACATTTTCGGAACGCTTTGTCAGGAACATCTTTCTTTCCGGTAATAGAAGAGGATGAACAAAAGAAAAATCAGAAACAGGATAGCGTCCGAACATGTATAGGCAAGTGCGGTGCCCATCAGTCCCATGCTTTTTACGAGAACCGGGGAGAGTACAGTGGCAAAAAGGCTGGCAAGACCAAAGCCCCAGAGCATAGCATATTGATGACGCATGATGGTAAGAATTACCTGGTCGATCACGGCAAGGGCAAAGAAACCGCCGCCGATCAGAAGTACATCCAGAACGGCAGAATACGAATTCAAATTCACACCGAAAACAAGAGAGAGAACCGGGCAGCCAAGAATTGCGCCACCAAGAAGGATCACAAGAGAGATTCCAAGTGCGGCAAGATGCATCAGAAAACAGTATTTTAAAAAGGCCTGATTTTTTTTCTGTTCCCAGAGAACCGTGAGCTTTACCAGCACCGGCTGAAGAACGAAGCCCACCAGCAGGTTGATGACAAAGCATGGCATGAAAAGATAGGTGTAATATGCCTGCATTGTACTGCTCAGGTACGAGTCAATCGCATATTTCGGTGCATTTCCAAGATAGATCAGCAGAAAAGCGCCGAGGCAGAGCGGGAAGCATTCCACCAGAAGGCGACCGATCGAAGCCATGGAAAAGGAGCGGACGGAAAAAGAAAAGGCATCTTTTGTAAGGAGCAGAAGAAAAACCAGCATCAGCACCGAGACCAGAATGGAAGCGAGGATGGCTGTCATAACATTTCCGGAAATCAGCAAAACGACAAGAAAAGCGGTGCAGTACGCAAAAACACGCAGGAAAAGAAGCTTTCCGCTGATATCAAGACGTCCGTTCCGCTGGAAGAAGCCTCCGTATAAATCATCCACTGCGTCAGTTACCTTCAGAAGGCATAAGAAGACAACAATCAGTGCCTTTTCCGGATAATAGCCCTTGACGATGACAAACAGAATCGAGATGATCATCATGGCAGTGCTTGTCAGAATACGGGAACCCAGATAAGTGCCAAATGCGTATTTGTCTTTGATGTCTGTTGACTGAAAGTTGCGCATGCCGTAGTTTCCGATACAGAGCATCATTTGTGCAGTGGAAAATCCGAGCGAAAAAATACCGGCGTCCTCGGTGCCGGCGATTCTGGTGACAAACAGCAAAAGAATAATGGAGACGACCGAGTTCAGACCGCTGGCCATCAGATTCCAGAAGACAGCAGCTTTTTCCGTCCCGCTTTTCGGGTATAATAGAAATTTTTTCATATGAAAATCTCCTGTGAAGTTGTTTTTGATATCATCTGGCATTTTAACATATCCGGTGTGCAAAGTAAATACAGGAAAGTTGTGATGGAACATTATTGACTACTTTGCATGGGCATGATATGCTAAAAAGCGATTACACGATTAAGGAAAGGAAGGCAGATGAACAGGTGAAGGTTCAAAAAGGAAGGCTGATAAAGGAAATTATTATTGTACTGCTGTGTATGGTTCTTGGAAGTACATTAATAGAACTGGGGGCGAATATCAGATCCATTGGAAAGGGAAAACAAAGTACAGTAATTCCAGATGAAAGTATAACATTAGAAGGCTTTGCCAGCGAGGGCGGTGGATATTATTTACAAAGTGGTGAGGGAGTATTAAGATGCGAGTTAAATGGTGAATATCTTAAAAAGTTCATCTATGATTTCGATAGCAAAGATTTAGTTGATGCTAAGATTACGGTCGGATACGATAATTCGATGGGAAAAGAAGAAACCATAACAATAGAGGACAAAAATCCGATTTTGCTGACCAGATCTGTTGTGAATGTTGGGAAAAAGGCAAAGTGGATTCAGATCTCGTTGTCAAATATTGAAAGCGGATTCTTTATCAGAAATATAGAAGTAAGCAATTCGTTTGAGCTGAATAAATATAGAGTTTTCAGCAGTAATATTCTGATTCTGGGAATTTGTCTGCTCGTTATTTTTAGAAAAAAAATAGGAAAAGAAATAGAGTATGGGTTTGCTATTATAGCATTAGCTCTTGGAATTGTTTTTGTGATTTCTATTCCGACAAATAAAATCGGATGGGATGAAGAAACACATTTCAAACGGGCGTATGAGATGTCTTTATATCCGGGGGAAGAACAGGTTTCAAGCGAAATAGCAGCTCAGTTCCGCGCAGATACCGTTTATAACTATCCATATTTTCAGCCGCAGTCCTATGAGGAAAAGCAGAATCTGAATGGGCTTATGAATTATTATTATCAGGATGGTGATCATGCAGTAACAGTAAAAGGCAAACTGTGTGGAGTATACACGCCGGGACTGGTACTGCAGGCACTGGCAATGAAAATTGCACGGGCGATGGGAATGCCGTTTGACTGTATTTTTCTGGCTGGAAGATTTGCGGAATTGCTGCTTTATGTTTTTGTTATGTTTTTTACGATCAGGATCATTCCAATGGGAAAAAGAGTACTAACTTTTATTTCACTTACTCCAACATCGCTTTTTCTGGCTGTGACTTACACGTATGATACAGTTGTTTTCTGTTTTATTTCGCTGGCGTTTGCAATTATGATGAGGGAATGGCTGGTTGAAAAAGAAAATGTGAATATGAAACGGATGTTTCTTGCGAATGTATTTCTGATCATTGGATGTCTGCCGAAAGCGATTTATGCACCGGTAGCTCTGATCCAGACATTAATTCCGACAAAACGATATGAAAATAAGAAAAAGAGAAATCAGATGATGGTGGTGGCAGGTATTGTGTTCCTGCTTTTACTGGCATCGTTTGTTATCCCGCAGATGTTAAATCCGAGTGCGATGGAAGACGTAAGAGGGGGAGCAAATGTGGATTCCGGCCAGCAGATGAGTCTGATTTTGACGCATCCGTTTGCATATGCAGGGATTGTATTAAAGAACATTTGGACCAGTTTTGCAGATTATGCTTTTGCAGAAGCATGTTACAGACTTCTGGGCCATCTGGAGCCGGCACCGTTTCGGTATCTTATTCCAATTCTGGTGGTCTTTCTGATTGCAACAGACTATACAGAAAAACTGAACAGGAAGATAAACTGGAAACAGAAAACGGGAATCTTAATTTTCATTGGAATGTCAGTGGTTCTTATCTGGACGGCACTGTACGTTGCGTTTACTGCGCTGGGAAGTACCAGTATAGGTGGAGTTCAGGGAAGATACTACAGACCATTACTATGGATGCTGTATCTGGTTTGCAGCAGTAATTTCGTTGAAATAAAGGCATCGAACAGACAGTATAATCGCTTTGTGTTAGGAGCAGGTATGCTGGTCTCGGGAGTTACGATCTGGCGGATTTTTCATATGTTCTGCATTTGAGAGATCATAAATCAGGGGGAGGGGAACAGGTAACCTCCCTCTGTTTATGCTATTTGGAAATATGGGGATTCTTGACAAAATCAGAAAAATACGTTAAAGTATGCAAAGAGTTAATGAAAAAAATAATGTGAGGGTAGTTTTTATGCAGTATAAAGGATCAGATCATACACTTGTTATTTGCGCTTACAAAGAAAGTCCGTTTCTTGAGGAGTGCATCGTGTCCCTGAAAAAACAAAACATACAGTCTCATATCATTCTTGTCACATCGACGCCGAATTCGCTGATACAATCACTGACAGACAAATATGAAATCCCATTTTACATTAACACGAAAGAAAAAGGAATTACACAGGACTGGAACTTTGGTATGGAGTGTGCCAGGACAAGCCTTGTCACAATTGCTCATCAGGATGATACGTATGAGCCGCAGTATGTAGAGACGATGCTACGTGAGGTCAACCGGGCAAAGCAGCCGCTTATTTTTTTCTCTAATTATGGGGAATTGCGTGAAGGAAAAAAGGTAGATGAAAATAAACTTTTGAAAGTAAAGCGTTTGATGCTGAAGCCGCTGGAGGTGTCCGCATTCTGGAACAGCATTTTTGTCCGCAGAAGAATTTTAGCGTTGGGCGCACCGATCTGCTGTCCCTCTGTGACATATGCAAAAAATAATCTGAAGCTCCCGGTATTTCAGGCAGGCTTTCGAAGCTGTGAAGACTGGGAAGCCTGGGAGAAACTTTCCAGAGAAAAGGGTTCGTTTGTGTACAGTAAGGAAATTCTGATGCACCACAGGATTCATGCGGGATCCGAAACATCTATTATTCTCGGGGATTCTGCCCGCAAAGCAGAGGATTATCAGATGTTCTGCAAATTCTGGCCGGAATTTCTGGCGAAAATCCTGGTCAGAATTTATTCCACAAGTGAAAAATCAAACGAATTGGAGAAAAAATGAAAAACCTGATTATTATTCCTGCCTACAATGAGCAGGAGAGCATTGAAAAAACGGTAGAAGACATCAAGGCAAATGCGCCGAGATTTGATTATATTGTGGTCAACGACTGCTCGAAAGACAATACGGGAAAGATTTGCAGAGAAAAGAAATACAATGTTATCAATCTGCCGGTTAATCTTGGAATTGGCGGTGCAGTACAGACCGGATATCGGTATGCCTGGAAGAACGGCTATGAAACAGCTGTGCAGGTGGACGGCGACGGACAGCACGATCCGAAGTTCCTGGAAATGATGCTGACATATCTGGAAAAGGAAAATGCCGATATGGTGATCGGATCCCGCTTTATTACCAAAGAAGGATTTCAGTCATCAGGGCTCCGACGCATGGGAATCCGGTATTTTACCTGGCTGATTCATCTGTTGACAGGAAAAACGATTACAGATCCGACTTCCGGTCTGCGCATGGTAAATCGTTCTGTGATCCAGCAATATGCATCCTGCTATCCGAAAGACTATCCGGAGCCGGAGAGCGTTGTAACAATCCTGAAAGAAGAGAAAAAAGTGAAGGAAGTTCCTGTCATCATGCGGGAGAGAGCCGGAGGTGTTTCATCGATTTCTCCAATGAAATCCATTTATTATATGATTAAAGTTACACTTGCGATTCTGATAGAAAAAATAAGATAAAAAGAAAATACAACGAGGAGGAAACTATGCAAGTTCGATTACAGATTGTATTTGGAGTTGTTCTGTTGCTGTTCATGATTGCGGTTGTGCACATGATTCGAAAAAGATACTTGGAAATTAAATATACACTTTCCTGGTTTATGACATTAGTGTTTTTGATGATTGTGGATGTTTTTCCTGGAATTCTTTCTTTTATAACAGCATGGGTTGGTGTAGAATTGCCATCGAATATGCTTTTTATTTTAGGCTTTTGCTTCTTGATGGGAATTGTATTAAATTTGACGGTGGAATTGTCAAAACTTTCTGTTCAGAATAAGACATTGATACAGGAAATGGGAATTATGGAAAAGAAAATTCGTCAATTGGAAGAAATTTGAAATACTTATATCGGTATGAAAAATCCCGGATTCACAATAGAGTCCGGGATTTTTCAAAGTCAAAAATTTTTATTTTCTGTGGTTTTTCCTGCGTCTGCGTTTCCGTTTCTTTCTGCTGCGCTGAATCACTGCAAAGATCAGAACCAGAATAGCGGCAGCATTCAGACCGAGCAGAATATAAAGCGGGGAAGAAAGGGAACCGGTGGAGGAAGCGTCATCTCTGTTGGCTTCCGGTGTCACGATTCCGGTTGGAGCTGTTTCGGAAGAAGAGGAGGAGCTGTCGGAAGAAGAGGCTTTTTTGGAAGAAACCTCTGCGGTTCCGATCGGATGGCCGTCGTAAAAATACTGACGGGTGAAGCTTTCCAATTCTGCGGCATCATCCGGGTCTGTGTAGGTAGCACTTTTTAGATTGGCATCTTTTGGAAGCGATATCGTTCCGGAAAGCGACTCCTTTTTGGTGTCTTTTAAGGTATGGTGCGTAAAATGCTGGAATCCGTAATCAAACAGAGAACGGGTGTCGGTAATATAATCGAGGTTATCGCACGTTAAAACAACGCAGATTAAAGTAACGTTATTTCTCTTTGCAGCAGTAACCAGGGTATTGTGTGCCTCATCGGTATAACCGGTTTTTCCTGCAAAAGCACCCTGATAGCCATAGGTAGGATCCTCCTGAAACAGCATAACATGATGATTCTGAAGCGGACGCGGAGAAGCGGTCATATTGGTCGGCGGAATCGTATAGGACAGATCGGATTCCACGCGGAGAAAGGTTTCGTTTTTAATTGCTTCCTGCATAATCAGGGCCATGTCGTGTGCTGTGGTATAATGATTCGGATCCGGCAGACCATTTGGATTGGTAAAGTGCGTATTTGTGCAGCCAAGTGCGGCAGCACGCTCATTCATCATGTCGGCAAATGCTTCCACGCTTCCGGCAATATCAATGGCAAGCTGGGTACAGACTTCGTTGGCAGAGGCAAGAAGAATGGCATGAAGCGCATCTTCTACGCTGATCGTTTCTCCAAGCTGAACGTTGATTCGGGCATTTCCCGGAATGGATTCGCTGACGGCCTGTTCTCCAAACGTGACCTGATCGGCAGGCTGTTTGTTTTCGGCGACAAGTAATGCAGTCATGACCTTTGTGATGCTCGCCGGATAGCGCTGCTCGTCCATGTTGGCGCCGAAAAGAATGGCGTTGGTGTCGGCATCCATCAGACAGGCGGCACCGGAATTGATGGCAGGGG
>ULQE01042073.1_pt1 | contig 26978 bp, 23 predicted proteins | sample 1954171 | NCBI WGS metagenome assembly ULQE01 (sample SAMEA4835647, study PRJEB28245) | human gut metagenome | biome: gut microbiome; material: fecal sample | place: Denmark | collected 2008
TTTGTGGAACTGGAGAAGGAAGTATTGCTTCCCATGACCATCTTCATCAAAAAAAGTCCTGCTGGGAACCTGTACCGGCATCAGTTTTGTCGACTCCACTCCCTTACGTGTTTGTCGTAACCAAAGACTCCCTATTCATAAGACATTTGAGGGACTTGCCGAACGTGGAAAATGTTCAATGGGATGGTTCTTCTGATTTAAGTTGCATCTGATAATCAATGACAAAGGAGAGATTCTCAATTTCATGTTCACGCCTGGAAACGTGGATGACCGGGAACCGTTGAAACAGGGTAAGTTTCTGGAAAACATCAAAGGAAAACTATGTGCAGACAAGGGATATATAGGTCAGGCTCTGTTTGAGAACCCTTTTCTTAATGGCATACAGCTTGTCACTAAAGTTAAAAACAATATGAAGAATTCACTGATGAGCATTGCCGACAAGATTCTGCTCAGAAAAAGATCATTAATCGAAACTGTCAATGACGAACTGAAGAATATTGCACAGATAGAACACTCCAGACATCGTTCATTCAATAACTTTATAGCCAACTCTTTGTTGGCCATAGCAGCATATTGCTTTTTTGAAAAGAAGCCCACCATTGACGTAAACTTTGTCAATGACGGACAACTTGCTATTTTTTGATTTTATATCGAATTCATGTTATTTACTTGCTTCTTAATAGACATATTATTCAAGCCTATCACTACCAACAACGACCGGGATGTTTTGTGAAGCAGACTTCTGTGAAAAGGTTACACCTTATTACAATATAAGAGAAAACAAGTGTACATTTCATGGAAGCAGTATACTAATATAAATATATTCATGCAATAACCATGCTGGCTATCCTCCTATCGCACTATTGTCAGATTGAAATATTAAGATTGTTACATAAATGTTTTTTAGGATTTGATACGCGTCGATTATTAAATATTTAGACTCTACTTTTGGCTGTTTTATTGGTTTCATGGGGCTTTTTTTGTTTTCTTGCTGCATTTTTTTGATATTTTACTTGTAGTTTATATTAGATTATATATCTTTGTGCCGTCTAACGCTACTTCTAGAAAGTCGCGCAGATTTAGAGTGTGTGGAATTTGTCGAAACACCTTGAAATTTATATGTAAAACCTTTTTATTTTTTTAAATTTATAAATTTAAATTTCAATTTTATTATGAACAAAAAAATCTTTAGTGCAGCCTTGTTCGGAGCCCTGATGGCGCTCTCTGCAGGGACGTTTACGTCTTGCAAAGACTACGATGAAGACATCGATCGCATTGACACTGAGCTGTCAGGCATCAAGTCTCAACTCGAGGCTTTGGAAACCAAGATTAATGAAGGCAAGTGGATTACAAGTGTAACTCCAAGTGCTGATGGTTTGACTATCACTTTGTCCGACGGTCAAACTTACAACATTACAAACGGTAAGAACGGCCAGGATGGTCAAGACGGTGCTGCTGGTGCTGCCGGAACAGAGTGGACTATCTCTGAGGATGGTTACTGGGTATGCAATGGCGAAAAGACAGATGTTAAGGCTGTTGGTCAGGATGGAGAAAAGGGTGAACCGGGACAACAAGAAGTGAAGTTTGAGAACGGTAAGTGGTTCTTGTGGAACGGCACTGAATTTGTAGAATTCAAGGGTGCTGCAACTTCTGGAAATATCCCCTTCTACTACACTGATCCGAACGACCAGAACTACACTATCCTGGTGGTGTTTGACGAGAATGGACAAAACAAGAAGGAAATCCGTTTGCCTATGAATGAAGGCTTGGCCCAGATTTCAGTTTTAAACGGTTCTTCTTTGAGCGTTAATTATACCATAGCTGGTGAAATCAAATGGGATGGTGCCAAGGCCGTACCTGCTAAGGGTGACTACTTGATTACCCAATCATTTGATTCTCTCTTGGTACGAGTGACTCCGACCAACTATGATTTGGCTGCAATCCCATCTTTCTCTTTGGTTAATTCCTTGAATGAGACTGCTCCTGTGACAATAGGTGCTCCTGTTGCCTTTAACCAAGTGCTGACTAACCAGACGAGATCCGTATCAAAAGGAGGCTTGTACAAGATGGCTGTAACGCCGAATAAAATTACAGATGAGGTCGTAGAAAACTATCCAAGCTATAATGCTCCTTATCTCTCATTGGTGGCCAACGATAAGGTACGCTCTAATTACGAATTTAGATACTATCTGCAGGATTGTTCATCCATGTCCTCTACTCCTATAGAATTTGCTGAGAATGGTTACGTTATTATAGGTGGTACAAGAATGCCGTACTTTAGCACCAAACCGGGCGAAGCATTAAAAATTAAAGCAAGTGGGGGCGCAGAATATCTGTATGATGCTTATCTGACAGTAAAAGATATCAATAATCAAAAGGCTGATTCCATTAAATGGGGCATTGAGACTGGTAAGACTATGACTATTCAAAGCAATGAGAAAGCCCAAGGTAGTATGGTTTTCGTTGTTCGCTATTTGGATGTAACTGGTCAAGTATCAACTACAGATATTTATGTTAGCTTCTCAACTCCTTCTACAGAAGAGATTATAACGTCTATTCCTAGTACGCCTCATGTTGCAACAGCTGAAAGCGGAAAGAACTTCATGCTGGTTGACTTTGCTCCTTATTTCAAGGATATGAGTGAAGGCGACAGAATCCTTTGGAATGCCGATGCTTATGTAGACGTTTGGAATACAACAGTTAAATGGGTTTATACGGATGAAAGAACCGGTAGAACCATCACTGAAGAAAACAAGTGGGGGCTGATTGATAAGATTGAACTGGCTGATGCTGACGGCAAGGTAGTATCTGAAAAATCTAAGTTTGCAAAACTCAAAGTTACGTTTACTAACAACTATGGCGCAACTCAAGGTTTCGACCTTTCCAAAGGTGAATTTACAGCAACCGTTCAAATCAATGGTGCTAAAGAAGGTGTTTACCAGACAGTAGAAATACCGTTTACTGTTTCTAATCCGACAGCAGCCGAAATTGCCAAGCAGTATACATTCAATGCATCATATTTTGCAAATAATACATTTACTATCCTTGATGTTAAGACGGTTGATTTGAAGGACTATATCACTGGTAACATTGATTATAGTGGTGCTAAAGCTACAGACTATTTGAAATTTAGTGGTAATAAAAATAGTGTAGTGGCTATGACAACTGAAGCTAAAATAGGTACTGCATATCCAGTAGAAGGTCTTAAAGTCAACTTCTTGGGACGTCAATATGATATACCGACATTCAATGTTAAGTTTGTAAACTCTAAAGCTTATTCTGTAAATGTGGCTAATGCCGCTGTAAGTCTTGTAAGTGGAGGTTCTTCTGCAACTATCTTCTACGCAGAGAAAGCTGCTGCAGGTAAACCAAACTTCTACAATGTGAAAGACGCATTAGGCAACTTTGTTGCAGCTGCATCTGTTGACAATATTGCTGTTGAATCAACTAATACAGACTTGGTAACAGTTACGAAATCAGGTAATGATATAGCAATCGCAACCGTTAATAAAGTGACTGTCGATACACCAGTAAAAGTTAAAGTAACAGCTACTGTTGATGGCGAAGAATTCTCTGCTGAATTTACTGTTACAGTGAAAGCTTTTCCTACAGAGTAATTCACCTATAATGAAATAACTCAATAAAAGGGAGGTAGGGGAAAAATTTATTTCCCCTGCTTTTCTTCAAAGAATAAGCGTTTCTCAGGAGAGAGAGACCTTATATAATAGAAAACTTTAAATTTATAAACGGAATCCCTGGCTTGTGAAAGTCGGGGATTTTTTATTAATCTTCATAATCACTATGCAGCAATGAAAAAAATGAAATATTATCTATATTTTACGGTACTGGCTACCTGCTTGTACTCCTGCTCCTCCATAGATGACAATGGACAGCAACCGCCAATAGAGATACCTGATGCGGATGAACTTGCTTCTATTGGAGTAGGGCTCGTGGCATATTATACATTTGATGACGGAACCGGGGATAACAGCTCTTCCAATCATCATGATGCGGTGCTAATCAACCGTCCGGATGTGATTTCCGATACTCCATCAAGTAAAGGAAAAGCCGTTTATCTGAGAGAGTCGGATAAACAGTATATTAACATACCTTATCAGCTTTTCAAGAACACTACCTATTCCGCAAGCATGTGGCTCAAGGATTTTGGAGCCGGAATCCTTCTCTCGGCAGTAAACATGGATAAGGCTTTAGACTATCCCTGCTTCGCAACCCGTACCTCCAGCGGGAAGTTTGAGCTTTATTCCAATAATCGTAGAAATCCGAGTCTTTCATACTCTTTCTCCTACCCGTTCAGCTCATTGCAGGACGGCAAGTGGCACATGGTCGCTTTCACACATATCCCCCGTGGCGACGGATTCAGTTGTGAAAAGAAACTGTATGTGGACAGTAAACTTGTTGCTAACTGTGAGGGAGTATATGACATTCCAACCTCGATAAAGGTGCAGATTGGAGGTGACTGTGACGGGCATTATACCAGTTTCTCCACTGATATAAAACTTGATAATATCCGTATCTATGACCGTGTACTGAAGGCGGAGGAGGTACATACTATTTATAATCTGGAAAGGCTACAGTAAGCCATACGCAGTTTTTCTCAGGTTGCGGGGTGGCAATTCCAACTCATGATGATACTTATTCTGACAGAAAAAATGGGGAAACAGCTTTAAATCTCTGTTTCCCTAATATAACTCTCAAACGGCAACTCCACCCCATTGATCGGCCATCGCATCCGCTATCCCGGGGAAGGTCTTGCTTCTGAGTCTTCTTCTCTCCTCAGCCGACACGCCCGAGAAGAATATGTCGGAGGTCCATTTATGCATCCGATTACCGTTCCTGAATGTCAGCACCTCACCTTTCCCAACCACATTTGTCGGTACCAGGAGAGGCAAGCTTTTCAACCATAGACAGGTCTTCTTGCTAGCTTCATGACCAAACATCCAAGGTTCTATTATCTGGTCGGGCTTTCTCCATCGGCTACTCATGATACCTACCGGATTCTCGATGGCCAATTTACTCACTCCAACCCTTGAAACATCCATAAAGAACTGAACAGCCTCTTCACGGTCTTTGGCTCTGTCGGGGAACTTGGGGTGTGCTCTTCTCTGTTCTGTTGGAAGGTTCTTATCGTCGGGGTGATAATACCATCTTGCACCCGAGACAGCAAGAAAAGTACAGGGAGGATGGGCTATGACCAGATCCCAGTTACCATCAAGAAAGTGTTTGGTTCCATTCTCCAAAGTTCCACCACGATTGGCGATTACATCAAACATATTCCCCTTGAAATGATACTCGGGATGACCACCGCTGCAATCCTGAAGGTCACAACTGAAAGCATTATGGCCCAGTTTTCTGAAAGCCAGACAAACGGCCTGACTTTCTTCACATGCTATCAAGACATTCATATCCCTAGAAGACTATCTGCATTAGGATTCTGTCAGAATAACATCTCAGACCTATATGCTCCACCAGCTGCTCCATCTCTTCAAACAGTTGGAATTTATAGAACCTGATGAACGCCGTTATATCCGTGTAGAAATTCTTCCCGGCAAAATTCAAGGGGTGTATCATCGGGTATCCTCCTACAGCCTGTAGTTGGAAGGCGCCTATTCCCAGGCCTGTGATGAGCGCCATATCCGCATCGTAGATAATACGTTTATCGGGGTCGCAGAGGAAATCCCTGACAAAGAAGAAACGGACTTCCTTCTCACTCAGCTTCTTGACCCGGAACTGTGCCATTCCGGAAGTGTTCTCGTCTAATGATTCCTGTACCCGTGATTCCATTTCTTCAATGCCCATATTTGTATTGAGCACTTCTCCGTTTGCTATAAAATAGTTCTTCATAATGTTGTAGGTTTAGTTTTTTGTGATGTGATTGTTAGTGTGATATTCCAATCCTTTTTCAGATAAGAGACAAGACCGGAATAGGCGTCAATCCGTTTTCTTTCTCTATGCATGATTGATAAAGCTTCTTGTAGGGTCAGATTGATGCAGAGACCGGTTTTAAAAGCGTCTCCATATTTCTGTCGGAGCGCTTCAATGTCTCTTTGGTATTTTTCAGGGATAGGTTCGGATGATACCGCTTTTTCGGTGACATCAGGTGCGGTAAAAGTATCCTGACGATTGGGAATAGGCTCCCGCTCAAGTCCCAATATTTTATTGATTAGATTTTCAAACATATTGCTGTGTGCCATTCATGTTTCAGTTATTAGGCATTGGGCTGGTTGGGGGAGCAAAAACGCGATTTGGAAGAGAAAAAAAAATAAGAAGAGCGCCGTTGACCATATTCAGATTTCGGACACCCTTCTTCATTGTGTGAGTATTTGTTTCTTCGGTAATAAGGCTTTGGGAGGATGCTGGATGTTGTGCAATTATACCTTATTATATATGGCGCACCGGACATGAAAAACGCGCGCCATTTCCAGTCATGCCCTAATTAGTGTATAGGTTATTTTTCAGTTTTCAGTCATGGAGGGATGGCGGGGCAGTGGCCGGTTCTGTCATCCTTTCTTCATTGGTATCAGAATGGCGGGCTGAAAGCTGGAGATTCTTATACGTGTGAATGTTAAATCAATGTACAACTAAAAACTCTAATAAAATGATGACTGAAAAATTAGAACCAGATGAAAAAATTATCGCTTCCCTTAACGCCAGCCTTGAGAAATGCTGGAATGATGCGGAAAGTCCGTTGCCGTACATACCTCTTGTCGTGCCACCCATAGAAGTGCCGGAATTCAACCTTTTCGGCAGCGGGAAGGAATGGCATGCGGAGAGGGAGGATGGATACACGGCACCTGCAACACCCAAGGATACACAGCCGGCAGAGGAGGCGGATGAACTTGACTTTATAATGGGAAAATCCCTGAACAGTATGATGATGGAAGAAAAACGTAAACCCGTGCCGGAGATATTATGGGGAGGTGACGGGAATGGCAACGCCCTATGGTTCGAGAACGAGTTCGCCATCCTTTTCGGGCGGACAAATACGGGCAAGAGCCTTTATGCGGTCCAGATAGCGGAGCATATAAGCGGGCGACTGGGGAGAACCGTATTGTATCTCGACCTTGAACTCTCCATGAAGCAGTTCCAGGAGAGATATACCTCAAGGGACGGTGAACTGCATATTTGGCCCGATAATCTCCACCGCCCGGATTTAAGCATGGTCGGAGACGGCCTCTATGATTCGGGCAGGTTCCTGCCGTTGATAAGGAAGATGATGGCAAAGGTGAACGCGAGGGTGTTGATTCTTGACAACCTCACCTTTCTTGTCAACAACGGGGGGATGAAGGCCGAGGATGTGAAACCGATCTGCCAGGAGTTCTGTAACTGGGCGAAGGAGGGCTACTCTATCCTTGTAGTCAACCATACCCCGAAGATCCAGCCGTTCACACCCCTTGACATCAACCACTGCCTGGGCTCAAGCATGCTCACCAACTTCGTTCAGTCGGTCTTCGCCATAGGTACTGACAGCAGCAATCCCTCGACGGGCAGATACGTGAAGCAGCTCAAGAGCAGGAACGGCAGGATAGTATGGGAGGGGAACCATGTGATACCTTATGTGATTGACAAGACGCTCGACCCCACCATGCTCCGTTTCATACAGTCCGCACAGCTTCACCAGACCGGAATGGACACCCAAATTCCTATCCAGACAGCCAGGGAGTGTGACCTTTTGAAGGATGCAGACAATATGCAGCTCGAACAGATCAGGAAATTGCACGGGCAGGGTATGTCGAACAGAAAGATAGCCGGGGAACTGAACCTCTCACCCACCACTGTAGGGAAAAGGCTGAAGGAGATGGATATTGAGGATGGGGAGTAGTGGAAGTGAAGGGATTGGCTTTTGAGGGCCAACCCTTCACCCATGAAATCCCTGAAAGAACTCTGCCTTTACTCTTCTCTGTCGGGGCATTGTACTATAAGCCTGAGGCTGGTTGAATGATTTTTGTCTTACCCTAGGCCTGATTGAATACGGGTGTCCATCACTGATTACCACTGTCCAATATAAAAATAAATGGACACCAATGATTTAGCCGGTCATCCATAATATCCATCAATGTCCACTACTGTCCACGGTGTCCATTACCGTCCACTATAAAAATAAATGGACACCACTATCCATTTTTTCTTCTTTTGGGTTATTCCTTTATCCAATTCATATGGTATCCTATATATAATGACTAATAATGGAATATTACAAGGAAATAACCCAAAGAAAGAGAGAGAAAATGAGTTTTTTCTTTCTTTTGGGTCATTCTTTTGTCAGATTCATATGGTATCCAATATTATAATACCTGACAGAACAGAATATAAGGATGAATGACCCAAGAAAAAAAAGATACAAGTGTCCATCTTTTATATTGTGGACAGTGGTGATCAGTGATGGACACCGTGGACAGTTGTTGGACACTTTAAATATCTAACATATAAACCGATAATCTGACATAGTGGGGTGTTCGCTCTCCAAACAGCGAACGCCTCCACACATCAACAACTTAAAAACGAGCAGCAATGAACGATATAGATTTTTATACAAGCAAGAGCAATACACTTCCGGCAAAAAGGATGAGTGTGGATTATGCCCTCCGTCTGATTAAGGAAGGGAAATACAGGGAATATGCGGACAAGGTCAGGAACGCCAGGACCGAGGAGGAAATGGACCGGGCTAAATTCGACGCTCCCGGATTTTCATTCTCAGGCATATTCGAGAGACGCGGGAAAGACAGGCTGATAAGGCATAGCGGTATCATGGCCATCGACATAGACCATCTGGACGGGGACGTGTTTTCAGAGAAGGAACGGCTGATGAAGAACCCTTATGTATATTCGGTCTTCCTCTCAATATCCGGAAAAGGCCTCAAGGTGCTGGTCAAGGTTCCGGAAAGTCTTGACGCGGAAAGCCATAAACTATACTACAGGGCCATAGCGGAGGATTTTGGTGTGGAAGAGGATAGAAGAGCTCAGGATGTGGCAAGATATACGAACGTCACCTATGATCCTGACCTCCATCTCAACTCCGGAGCACTTGTATGGAATAAACCGGTTGAGGTGGTAGCAGTGGAAGAAGAAGCGTCAACAGCCAACTACACAACCCCGATAACCGATATGGACGAGAGGCTCAGGATCATACTCTCATGGACGGAAGGGGGATTCAGGAGAGGCAACCGTAACGGGTATGTCTATGATACGGCCTGCAATCTCTGTGAATACGGTATCGGGAGAGACGAGGCACTTGACATCCTTCTCCCTTACGCCTCCTCCGACTTTACGCCCGGTGAGATTAGGTATACGGTCGGCAATGCATACAGGAATAAGAGGTTCGGAAGTAAGACATTGAGAAGGGAAGGGGCGGAAGAGAGACTGAAAGCATTGTTCTCCAGCGTAAAAAATATCCCTTCGTTTCATCATCTCCCAAATCCGACAATGGAATACCGCCCGGACATGAGGATGGTGATAGTGGATGATGATGGCGTGGCTGAAGGGATGACAAGGCTTTTTCCCGGTTTCCAATGGTTCTCAACGGGCGGAAAGGTATTGTCGGGAGATTTGATGACAGGTATTCCGGGGTATTTACGTATCCTGGTCTGTCCGCGTCTTAGGAATCAATGGTCTTATCAGTGGAAAGAAGAGATAGAGACGCTGCAATGGAAAGGTTATGGTCTGTATGTCTGGGAATGGTGGAAGGAGTTCGAGCCTGGGATAGATGATTATGCGAAAGGCTACTCCGTGTATGATGTGATATGCGGAAGGTAGACAGAATAATGGAAGGGATGAGCCGGATTAAGACTTGTCTCTTCTTTTTTATTTTTTTATGAGCAATTCGGAGATGCGCCTTTAAGTTTCGGGAATAAAACCAAAACCCACTTCCCGATAATCAGAGATATGGAAATTGGCAGCAGCCACGACACCCCACTAACATAGCCGAGAGTACCAGTTCCCTTTCTGCCGGTAATAGGATCAATCTATTGGAGGGTAAGAACGCCACTCTGCATAGGGAAGTAGCTATGCATGAGGAAGCTGTCGAGGTTCTGCAAGACAAGATACAGAACATGTGACAGCCCATGCACCAGCAAAGGGGACAAGCTGGAAATATCACATCTCATCGTTTTTCCAAAAGAAGAACGGCCCGTAAAAATATTACAGACCGTTCTTTATATGAAAAAATCAATTATTTTCAGACTTATTTTTCTCCAACCATTGTACTCTTCTCAAATCCGGTAAATGCCTAATTGAGAAATTTTCAAATTTTGCTTTGAAGCCGTTACCGTCAGGGCAAGCTCCCATTACCCCTACCATGACGGGATGATTGTCTTGCAGCCAAGCATTGCGCATCATCGTGTATTCCCTATCATCGAAAGAATAAAAAATTTCCACGGCGTCCAACCGACGTACCGCCTTAATCCATACAAACGGCACGGGCTTGTCCAACGGTATAATACTCCAGTCGCTCGTGTGATGGGTTACGACAGTGCTGAGATTATATTTCCCATCCACGAACTCAATTCCGGTTTTGATGTAATTCTCATGGTCAATACGCAACATCAGTCCCGACTGGTCGAAACGGGTTTTGTAATCACCCGATATTTTTACCTTTACTTCAAATTCCCCTCCACGCAGTGTGTATAGGAACGGGGCATCATCCACGGTAAATCCATAGTGGGATATACGCCAATAATCTGTTTGGGAAGTAACATGCATCGAAAGCGAATTATCCTCAATTTTCCATTGCTCAGGTTCATTGAACCACTGCATCTTCTCCAATGATTGCGCCATGCAAGTAAATGAAATGGCAATCATCATTCCACTCAATAGTAATTTTTTCATTTTCAATATATTGTTAATGTTATAAATTTCGAATAACACGGCAAGGATTCCCGACTGCCAATGTTCCTGTCGGAATATCTCTATTTACCACACTTCCTGCACCGATGACACAGTTGTCGCCTATCGTAACTTCCGGCAAGATGAGACATACGCTTCTATCTGTACATTATTACCTATGCTAATCGGTCGTGCATATTCAAGTCCACGATTTCTTTGCTCCACATCAAAAGGATGTCCGGCGGCATAAAACCCGCAACCTGGAGCAATGAACACATTATCACCAAACTTAACCTTTGCCCCGTCCAGAATGACACAGTTCACATTGGCATAAAAATTTTCGCCAATCTCTATATTATAACCATAATCACAGAAGAACGGCTGTTCTATCAGGAAACTATACCCCGTTTTTCCGAATAAACTGACGATAATCCTTTCCCTGCGTTTCCTTTCCGATGGCAGTAGATGATTATATTCATGGCACAGTGCCTTGCATGCCTGCCTTTCGGCTATTAATTCCGCATCATTATTGGCATCGTACAGTTTTCCTTGCCGGCACTTTTCCTCTCACTTATCATAAATAACCATTTGTTTTATTTACTTTTGCAAAGGTAAGGTATTGTTATATATTGCACAATGATTATAAATAACCATTTTTATTTCTGGTCATGGATACTATTGACATATTGAACAAAGAGTTTTTCACACAAAATTTTGCGGAAGAGCAACCATACTCCGAGTTGCTGGACAAGTATAAGGGTATAGCCCGCAACTATGCACGGATGGAAAGTGCGGTAGCCGTATTGAGTGATATGCGTACCAATATAAGTTACATTTATTATGGTAGTTTTTCCCGAATGCTGGAAATAGACAAATGTGGGGACGAGGATAAGGTGTCTTCCATTTGGGAAAAAGAGATATTCAAGCTCATTCATCCCGACGATTTGGCAGGGAAGCACTTACAAGAATTGTGTTTTTTCCATTTCGTCAAACGCCAGCCCAAGAGGAAACGCACCGATTATTATTTGATAAGCAAACTTCGCATGAAGAACGGCACAAATAATTATATGCCAGTATTGCATCGAATGTTCTATGTTTCTGCCCCTTCTAACGATACGCTGTGGCTGGCTTTATGCCTTTACACTCCTTTACTGTTTGATATTCCAGCCAGATGTCTGATAATCAATTCTACCAACGGTCAAATGACAGAAATTGGCAAACAGGACAGCACAAGAATTCTGTCTGTCAGAGAAAAGCAGGTATTGAACCTCATAGACAAAGGGATGGCAAGTAAGAAAATAGCCGAGACACTTTCTATCAGCATAAATACAGTTAGTCGGCATAGACAGGAAATTTTAGGCAAACTCCAAGTGAAAAACTCCATTGAAGCCTGCCGGGTAGCAAAAGGTTTAAAGTTAATATAAGGAAAGATTCAACGAACAGAATTTGTGTTTTAAAAGAAATCATTTTTTGTGTCGAAAATGAGTAATTGGACGGTATAGTACTGCAAATTGCTGAAATTCGCACGGTTGCTAACTCGTTACCACTACTTCTCAAATAATTCGCTAAAAGTTATTCTTCAATCGGTTAATTCAAACTGATGAAAGTCTAAAATATGTTGGCGAAGTTGATAATTCATTCGTTTCTTTCGCTGACACAGTTCAATTTGCGACATTTTTATAGGCAATTCAGAGATGTGCCTTTAATTTCCGGGAATAAAATCTATACTCACTTCCCGATAATCAGAGGCACTTGATTCATTGCCCGGAACATTTACTCTCGTTTTCTGTTCTATCCATCCAAGCCTTCCGGATAATGGTGTTAATCTGTAGAGTCTAGTTCCGGTTATATATCTCTTATCGGTAGTGTTCGCTGTATTCCGGAAGGCTTTTTATTTTTTGTAGAGTGAGAAAAACGGGCTCAATCTGGGATTATGGTGAAATATGCAAATTAAAAATCCCATTCCCTACCTCTCTTGGCTTGGGAAATGGGAATCAAACAAAACAAACAAACTCCTCCGTTCTTCACAGAAAAGAGAAGCGGCCATGTCTTCAAAATGAGTGATGCAGTGTTTCCTAATCGAATGGCAACACCCCACGCATTTATCCGATCTATATCTATTATTTTTGCAAAATAGTATAATTATTCAAATCCATATATTAAATAGACTGATCTATTGCAAAAATTATTTAAGGTTATAACATACAAAAAAGACAAGTCTGGTTCATGGAATGGTACGTCAAATGTGGATTGATATCGGCAATGGAGAACTTTTCGGAACATTCACCACATGGTTTCTGTGCTATTCATCCAAGCCTTCCGGATAATGGTGTATAATGGCTATGGTTACATCTTTTATCAATAGTGTTCATGTTTTCCGGAAGACTCTTATTTTTTGTAGAGTGAGAAAGACAGCCTAACCCCAATATAGACGCTATCTTCACAGACAATAAGATTCTTCAGGCTGTCTTCAGTCTAATTACCTTACAATATCCGCAAAGATAAGGCAACCGGATAAAACATACAAATACCCGTCCGACCATCACTGGCAGAACGGGCGTGAGACATTATTAAAACAAAACGTCGTATCCATATATTGAGATGAAAAACTAATGGATACAATACATAAGGGCAGTCTGTTAATATAAAACATACACATTGAACATTCATCCTCACGGAAAAACACCAACCCGGACCACCCTTGAATACAAATCCTATCAATAACTGTTGCCTATATAATTAGAACATTCAGATGGAATATGCAAGTGAAATCATACAAAAAGCTCTCATCCTATCATCACTGACCAGACGAGAGAAAGAGATTTGTGTGTATCATTTCCATGCGCCCATGGTGAAACAATATGACTATCCACCTCCTTTATAAAAACGGATATGGATCATACAGACAAAAGTAATGATTATTGTCGGAATTTCCATTATGCTACGGTACAAAAAACAATATGCCCCATCCATCAACGGACAAGGCATATCGGCAGTAGTTCTATTGTTATGTAGAAAGAGTATTTTGATGGCACAAAGATAATATGAAATCCGGACATATCCACCGCCGCCGTACATTTTCCCCCACTGATATCTCTCCTTTAGCTCCATAATAGAAAACGGAGTGATGGATATTCAAGTTGTGTGGGAATAAAACCGGCGGAGTGATATATATTATCAGTTTATTTTTGAAAATCATGTACATTATCGTTATTTTTGCCATGGAATTGTGAGATTCTTTAGACACAGTACTTTTGATTAACAAGATTTTAGTTGTTGTGTTGGAGGGCTTTCTGTCTGTAATAGGATGGGAAGCTCTTCTTTTTATTTTTTGATTGAAATACAACATAGAAATACGGGTGAAATAATAATTAAATGAGGATATAGAAGAGTAGACCAGCTTCGCGGCCTACAAAAGTAAGGAAAAGAAAAATGAACAAAAAACAAATCTTCTCCTCTCCACTCTGGCAGGATACGTAGTAGCCTCTCTTATTCAATCTCTCATTAACACCTACCATAGCCACTTCAATCAATTCCAGCGTTTTTTGCTCCTTGGGTTATTCCTTCTTATTCTGACCGGAAAGAAAAAGGAAACAGTAAACATCCCGGTCTCCCTTATCCTTTATCCTCTACAATCCGAACTCCTTTTTCAATTTCTAAGCCATACTTACACTCCCTCCCTTCAGTTCCGGTTATCATCTTCATCGGATAACCATTGCCGGGAAAGCTTGACATACCGGAACGACTGCCGGACAAATCCATCGGGCCATCATCCGCATATTCTCCCACTTCAACTTACACACATAAAAAAACTACCGTCTGACAAAACCCCGAAATCCTTACATGTGTGAGATTTGATACCATAACAATTAATTTAAAATCAAACAAAATGAAAGAAGAAACAAAAAGAATGTTGGAAAAGGCCCAGGCAGGTGATGCCGAGGCCCAGTATCTGACCGGTATGTATTATGAAGACAAGGAAAATATCAACGAGGCTTTCCTATGGTATGACCGTTCGGCGGTGCAGGGATTCGTGTATGGAATCAACGCCGTTGCCATATATTACCTGAAAGGGCTGGCTGTAAAGCGTGACGCAGGCAGGGCAATCGCTCTTCTGGAAAGCATCGCGGAAAAGGAACCCACGGCCAAAGCCAATCTGGGGCATATATACCTGGAAGGGCAAGGATGTCCACAGGATATACAGAAAGGTATCGGGTTACTCGGGCAGGCTGCGGATTCAGGTGACGGACTGTCGGCTTTCACAATGGGGCATATACGCCTCAAAGGGCTGTTTGGGACTCCCGTAATGTACAAGGAAGCGACAGGATGGTTCGAGAAGGCCTATGAACTGGGGATATATGACAGTGTGGATTTCCTCTGTGACCTGTATGAAGGTCTGTATTCACGGGGCATGAGGGACATCAGGAAATACAGGTTATGGTCGGATGTCAGAAAAAGCCTTGAAAAAGGAGGTTCCCGTACCGGTCTGGCAATGCCATCATCCGCAAACGGAGGCAATGTACCGGTATTCGGGGAGGCAAACGGCAGACAGTACATCATCATCGGCGGGGAGAAGGCATATGTCGATCTCCTCGTTGCTGAGACATTCCTGGTCAATCCTGATCCGAAGGCCTATACGGAAGTGGAGCATATTGACGGCGACATGTCCAACAATGCGGCTGATAATCTCAGATGGATAAAAAAGCAATAAAGTCTATGGTAAGGAATATGAAAGTAACATTGACAGAAAAGATTAATTGGACAAAGTACAATCTGGCTTATCCGGGGCTGGGTGATATTATACAGATGATTCGTACGGGAGACATGCAATTACATGACAATGAGTTTGATGGCTATACATTGAAGCAGGCAATAGAGCATATCAGGAGTGTAGCTCCGGGTGACATGCGGAAATGGAAAGCCAGACTCCTGCCTGCCGTTGCCTATAACGGTACATTCAGGGAACTTAACAGTGCGGGACTGATTGAATACTCATGTGTGACGGCATTGGATTTTGACCATATCGCAACGCCGGAGGAGATGATGGGGTTACGGAACAAGCTGATGATAACCGAATGTGTCCTGAGTGTTTTTGTTACACCCAGTGGAAATGGACTGAAGGCTCTGGTCTTGCATGACAATACAGATCCGGCCAGACATGGGGATTTATATGAGCAGCTACTAAACATGTTCTATGTGGCAAACAGAAGTGATGCAGGCTGTAAAGACCTGGCACGCAGAAATTATCTGAGTTATGATCCTGACATCTGGACCAATCCCAATCCGGTACAATTTCATTATGTCCCCACCATAAAGCCACAGGTACAGATGCCACAATCATCCGGGACAAGAACAGTGTCGGACAGAAGCATCATCAGCATTATGAATTCCCACTGGAAGAGGAACAATCCTGAATATTGGGAAAAAGGCAACAGGGCAACCGGTATCTTCAAGCTGGCCTGCCGGATGTGCAAATGGGGTGTTGACGAGGAATTGGCTACTGAGTATTTCATTGATGGCTGGGAAGATGACACAATGGATGAAAAGGAAATCAGAAGCCATGTGGGAAATGCCTATAAGACCGAAGAGAAGAACTTCGGAACATTGATATTTGCAATACACTGATTTAATCAACCCTTTAAAAAACAATTATGGCACTGACAAAAAGCCGGGGTAACATGTATCCTTTTGTTACCCACACGTGGAATGCAATAAAAGGGATATGTTTTCATGACTGCCCCTATTGTTACATGAAAAAATTCGATGGTCTGCTTCCTATACGGTTTGACCCCAAGGAACTGGAAGTAAACCTGGGTAACGGCAATTTTATTTTCGTTGGTAGCGGAACGGATGCCTGGGCTTTCGATATACCTTCGGACTGGATTACCCGGTTCCTGGATTATTGTAACCTGTTTAATAACAACTATCTTTTCCAGTCCAAGGACCCTTCACGTTTTTTGGAGTTCATGGGTCATCCGGTAATACAGAAATCGGTTTTTTGTACGACCATTGAAACCAATATTTTCTATCCGGGCATCGTGATGAACGCTCCAGGTACCCGGGAACGTGCCCAGGCCATGCAAGAATTGGCGAGCCTTGGAATGAGAACCTATGTGACCTGTGAACCTCTGATAAAATTCGACTTGCCCGAAATGGTTGAACTTGTCAGCATGTGTTCTCCTGTACAAGTCAATATCGGCAGGAACTCACGACAGGACATTACCCTTCCCGAACCGACAAGGAATGAAGTGCAGGCATTGATAACCGAACTTCAGAAATTTACCAGAGTGGTAGTCAAATCCAATGCCAAATGCTGGATTTGAGAATGTACTGACTGATTGGAAAGATAAAGGAGATGCTGCATAAGCTCTCCTTTAAAATTTCGTCAAAGCCAATAAAGAATCCATATGTCAAGGACACAGGTGAAAAATATTGTAAAATAACACCTTGTGAGTTAACCGGAGGCAAGTTTATTATACATATACTGCATATTTTATTATAATACCCACTCAGGCGGCGTTGGCCTACAACTGACGAAAGAGAGAAAATATTATATTCCAAAATCAACTTTTTTTGCTAGAATTGAGATTTTTACTTAAAAGAAATAGATTGCATAAGGAAAAAAATTGATTGATGCGTTCCGTTAACTCATCGAAGTGTAAAAAGGGTATATAAAAACATTGCAAACCTTTATATATGAAATGAGTATAAACAAAAATAAAACTATTATGGATAATAATATAAATAATATGATATCAATTAGTATGCCGAAAGGTTGTAGGTATATGAGTGATTATGAAAATCTCTTGAATGGGGAATTGCCATTGGATGGTAAGTTTATCCTGAACAAGACTGTAACCGGTTGTGGTGGTACATCCCTGTTTCTCGATTCGAACTTTCCTGTGGTAATAATTTCGCCACGACTTCAGGTGTTGAAAGAGAAGCACAGACAATACCCCGACAGTTTCCACTTCCATGTCCCATTCAGTGGTAATAGAGGACAAGCAATAATCCAAATGATGCGGGATCTTGATTCGTACTTGGACTGTCATCATGGAAGCACACCATTTACCCCCTTGCCAATGCGACCTGCCAAGATACTGGTTACACTGGATTCATCGGACAAGGTTCTTGGTGTCCTTAGAGGAAATGATATGCTGGATTCATGCCTCTTTGTGGTTGATGAGTTCCAGTGTCTGATGGGTGATGCGACGTTCAAGGGGAGTACGGACATGAATTTTCTCATCCGGCTTGACAGTGAAGTGAAACGTATCTGTTACTTGTCAGCTACACCTATCCCTGACATCTACCTTGACTACATACCTCAATTCGCCAACATTCCCTACTATAAACTGGAATGGGATCCTGATGTGATTGTGGAGCCGACATTGAAGGAGAGGCAGATGAGGAACGGTGAGACTGCGGAGAAACTGTGTGGGGAACTGATACAACGTTACAGAAGGGACGGATATTTTGAAAGGAAAATAGTGGATGGAAATATTGTCTGTTCCCGTGAAGCCTGCATATTTCTCAATGAGGTCAAGTCAATCATAAGAATAATCGGGCAAAACAGTCTGAAGCCGGATGAGGTGACTATCCTGTGTTCTGAAAGCCAGTCTTCAAAGCTGCCCAAAGGATTCACGATAGGCGGGTTGGATACGGACAGGAACAAGCCTAAAAATAAACCTTTCACTTTCTGCACGAAGTCATCTTTTGAAGGTGTGGATTTCTACTCGGATAATGCAAGTACCTATATCTTCATCAATGCAGGGAAGGAGTGGCAGACATTGGACATCATGCTGGATATACCTCAGATACTCGGCAGACAGAGGCTTGATACAAATCCGTTCCGGCATGATGCCACGATATATTACAAGACCTACCCTGCCACTATGACGGAAGCGGAGTTTGAACAGAAGCAGAAGATGATGGATTTGAAAACAAATAACATCCTCAATGTATTCAATAGTGCTCCTGAAGAATACAGAACTGTATTAATGGATTCTTACAGAAAAATGGAACCAGACAAGAAGTTTACAGATGATTATACTGACCTCATACAGGAGAACGGGCAAACGACGATAGGTTACAATCATCTGGTAATGGCGGCAATGTGGAACAGGTGGTACCAGAGGAATTACTATTATAATAATTCCTGCCAACTGTTGACGAGCATTCAGTCTGCGGTCGGGATGCGGAAGAAGCCGGCAGAGGTGAAACAGTTCGAGCAGTGGTATTATAATGCACCCGACAAGGACAGGCTTGCAGGATATGTGAATTTCAGAAACCAATGTCCGCAATATGACACCCTGCTCTTACAAAATCCGTTCATTGATTTCAGATTTCACGGGTGGTATGGAACTCTTGGTTATGATACCCTGTCAAGTCTTGGTTTTCGTGAAGCTGATGTTGAGGATACCTATAATGTTCTTTGTGCACAAGTTCCGATAAGGGAGGCTTGCAGGCAGGAGTTCAAGATTGGTGTTTTGTATTCCAAACAGGAGATAAAGGCCAAGCTACAGAAAATATACGACAACCAGGGCCTTGTCGGGAAAACGGCCAAAGCTACGGACCTGAAACAGTATCTTCCTGTTGTGGAAAAACAGAGGACAAATGACAGGGGCAGGAAAGTGTATTTTATAGAGATACTGGAAGCATAGACAAATAATATGACAGTACGTCCATGGATAGGACGGTACTGTTTTTTTTCTTGGCGGCTGTATATGGTGTATTAGCAAACGAAGCAAAAGTGACTCCCTAAAGCTATGTTCACTCAGCCAATGGAGGGAAAGGGATATAAAGTCTCATTCTCCGTGTATCACATAAACAATGGTATACGAGAGTAAAGAGTAAACTGAAAGCCCATTATACCATATTGTAACTATAATTAATAACCCACTCAGGCGGCGTTGGCCTACAACTGACGAAAGAGAGAAAATATTATATCCCAAAATCAACTTTTTTTGCTGGAATGAGGGAAATTACTTATAAATGATATGTCTCAAAGGGAAAAAAATTGATTGATGCGTTCCGTTTACCCGTTCAATGATGATTTGGAGAACCGGAAAAATTGATAATACGGCATGAGTGTATTATTTCCAAACTTGCCACTTATTCTTCCGGCTGTATATTCCCAAAAAGGTTGCAAAAGAATTGGGATTTTATTCATTCTAGCCAAGGTATGATTGCTATAAATGAAGATATAGCAAATCGGACAATGCAATTTTTCTGTATAACCAAATTACTGCTGGATGAGTTAACGGTACGCATCACTTTTTTTCTATATAAAACCTATTCTATTTAAGTAATAATCCCAATTTTAGGAAAAAAAGTTGATTTTGGGATATAATATATTTTCTCTTTCGTTTGTTGTAGGCTCACGCCGCTTGAGTGGATATTACTATTAATTATAGTAACAGTATGATACAATGGGCTTGCAGTTAACTCTTCCATCTCACCGTTTGGATAATGCATGAATGATGACCTTGCCTTTTTTCCCTGGCTGAATTGGCATACTTATACATTGTTTCAACTCCTCATTTGCCATATACATATTGTTTTAGGAAGTATGGGCAAAAGTGTATCAGTATAAGCAGGAATCCGATAAACCACTCCCATAATCCTTACAATAGATCCGGTTTAAATCAGGCTGTATATGTCTCCCATTAATATTGCCAGATAGTCCTTGACCTGATGAATATGATGGATAAGCCGGATGATTACAGTCGGTTGTAATGACATTAGATTATAGAACAAGGCTCAGTATTCATAAGACCGGCAAGGCAACAAACAAGCGGTAACGGATGTTCTTGTTTCCTATAGTTTACTTTGGTTGGTGACGGTTGGTTTCAGTTGGCAATATGGTGTGTAGAACTTGTTAATATTGTTACTCAGATACGAGAAAGACAGCGAAGGATAGTATCAAATATTCTGAATAATATTTGTCATTCATTGGGTAAAACCAAGGTGTGAAGCTGTGAAGTAACATGAGAACCTATACCTGTGAAGTGACATGAGAAGCAGGTGTGAACTAATTTATATATTTATCTGTTGATTTATAGCTGATTACATAACACTGAGAAGTGTGAACTTTAATTATGCAAATAGACTGAATCCCCTAAAATGCAATATCCCCATATTTTATTATCGGTTCACAGCTATAAAGACTAAGATGGTAAAAAGTTCTGAAATATGGGACTGACGAAAACGGGCAACAGTAAAGAGTGCTTGAATAATAAACGGGAGGTAATATATGAGTCTTATCCCGATACCCCCAGGCACTTTGATTTCTTGCCCGTTCATATCTCCCGGCCTTGTGAAATGTCAGACGAGTATAGGGGTGGAAAACTAGGAGATATTATCCTTTGGCCGGTAAGAAGATCATAATGGTTTGTTGCTGCTCTGACTGATATTTACAGCGGTTTAAGATTCATGATATTATGGTTGGTCATAAAGACGGTATTTTTGCTGTTGGACTATTGCGGTAATATAGGTATCCATTAATTTATATGCTGATCTGCAACTGGACTCTGTATTATATAACTATTCATCATCATTGGTTTGCAGATTGTGACTGGGTGAAGAATTTGTATGTTTATTGAGTAGTTCTGGCTGCGTGTTTAAAGATGATGTTTGAACGATATTTCTTTGTCGTTTGGATTGGTATATTATTTAGGGTGTGCTTTAGTGGGTAATTCTGGAATGTGTGTAAAAACTGGAATATAAAAAAGAAGGCAGACTTTTGGGGTCTACCTTCCATTTTGTATTTTACTTTGACAGCTTCAAAATTTTATTGACTGTTCTTCTGCTTATATTGAGTTTATGACCGATTGTTCCCTGACTCATTCCACTGTCTGCCATCTGCTTCATCTTTTTGATAATTTCCGGAGTCACTTTAGGGTTTGTTTTTTTCTTAGTGTCCGGTGCGGAAGGGATTTGATTGCCCGGTCTTCCCGCTTTTGGTTTTGTTGGCAGAACCTCACATTCCGGTCTGCTACACACATATTCAAAATGCAGATAAGGGGTTTCAACAAATCTAACAATAACCACATCACCAGTCTTGGCGGTGAATTTTCCCTTCAGTGCTTTGAGCATTCTTTTGTCCTCTCCAAGACCGGTCATTCCCAGTGCTATGACTGAATTGGCAAAGTTATATAAGGCGGATGACCCTGACATGTCCCTGAATTCAATGGGGTTGTAGACAGAATTGCTCTTGGATGTATGGGTGACTATTATAATGGTTATATGCCTTCCTTTCCTCATGTATTTGGATTTCATGTTTTCTAACCTATTATAGAAATCATTCACCGCCCTTGCATTATGGGTCCCACCGCCTTGCGTGATGTTGTCAATGATGATCGTACAATCTGTCTCTGTTCTGCCAACTTTCTCCTCTATGTCATCCGCCCAGTCATCCAGACTTGCGAAATGACAGTTCGAGAGACGGATGAAGTTGCTGGGAAAAGAATTGTTTTTCCCTTTGTAGCGGTGCTGTATGTCCATATCTCTAAGCTCGGTGTCATAGTAATAGACAGTCTGTGGAATGCCTGCTATGGTATCCGGGAGCAGTTTTGATTTGTTTCCCCCCGCTATGTCAATTCCAATTTGCATGGCGAGTGTAGACTTTCCCGCATCTGTATGACTGTAGAGTACACACGTTTCACCTGAATGGATAAGATTACCCAGCAATTGTGTGCTTTCCATATTGATATGTTTGTTGAGTGTGTCATTGAGTGTCTCTTCGGCAGGTTTCTGCTTGTGGTCTGTTTTATCAGAGGATGACGGTTGCCCCTTATTCGCACTGGTATTAGAGGAGTCTCTACATTGTTGTTTCTTTTCCCAAAAGGAGTGTTTAATCTTTTCTTCAGCCCATACGCCTCCTATGAAAATTCCACACTTGACTATGGCAATTCCACACTTGATTGCACCACTAATTAATTCACTTTTCGTATTGGAACTCTCGAAAGTTCTTCTACCATAAAAATTCTTTCTCATTGTTTTTTTTTTTTAAGGTTTCTATTCTGTTGTAATAATCACTGTTTCCTGAAGGTTCATAACATTGTTACCTCTCACTACCGTTGCTTGGACAGTTGCCTGTTCTGTTGTTGCAGTTGCAGGACTTCGATCTTCTATGTTCATAATCTCATCGAATAAAATATATTTTTGTACTTTATATTGTTTAAATTATGCTTCTTTTCAAATACAGTCCGAAACTTTCTTACCTGATTCATGCGGTCTGATATGATGGCTGTTTTTATTCTGAGAAGGAGTTTTTTCTCTTCATCGTTTATATTATGCATCATACTTTGTTTCATGAGTCATTGTTTTTTTCGATGGTGCAAATTTATGGAGTTGGTTTAAAACTGTTGTGTATTAATTTGTTATAAGAAAAATAGAAGAAAATATATTTTGTTCTAACAAGTTAAGTTGTTGTATATGAGGAAAATAGGGGGTGGTGGTGTGGAACGGGACGAGGTCTATAGAACAAAAAAAGCTACTCTCTTTACCAGGGAATAGCTTGATGTATGAATTGATATCCTATGCTTTATCTCAAGGATTTCTTGGGTGGTTCCTCTTTTATTTTTTCAGTGAAAAATCCACTTATTTCTTTTATGAAATCGGGGTTGGCACTTTTTGCATGTGAGGTGGGATTAGTAATCTCTTTGTGATAAATAAAAAAAATTCCCATCCGTTGATATCTGCTACTAGGCATCTTGGAATCACTTTTCCCACTTCTTCCATTTCCTGAATAGAAATGTCTTACAATATAGTAAAGACAGTTGCTTTTGGAGTCTTTGTCTGCCTTCCATTCAATGTACTCCATCGGGTCTTCGGGCTTAAGCCTGCCTGTCAAACGGTATGCAAAATTTTCTTTTATGTGGATATTATTGTCTATATATCCCTCTTTTGCAACATAATTTATAAAGGCCTCAAACTTTCTGACTCCTTGTTCCTTTACAGTATCCCTAATATCATCAATGGATATACAGTCATTTGCGTTCCGTTCCAATTCAAAATAATTGTCTGGTAGTTTAAATTCTTCATGATTACCATTGATGTTTAGGGGCTCAATGTTCGTTTCTCTTTCTATCGTATTCTCTGTTTTGAAATGCTTTTGTTCGTGCTTGTAATATTTTTTATAACATCTGTATGCTTTGTTGTAGAAATAAATATATTGGGGTTGTTTGATAATCTCTTCAACTATTTCTCGTTCCATAGGATCGAATTCTTTCCGATGGATGAAATAAAATATCAATAAAAAGTGAAGCTCCTTGCGGACATGCCTTATATTAAGGAATGGGAAGTTTCCTCGGTCAGGATTGATTATCGCTATTCTGGTAATATGTTCGGTAAGGCTGTCTTTACCTATATGTAATGTGCATTGTAACTTGGAAAATTCTGACATGAATCCCATCATTTGCTTTTTTTGGATTGGACTTCCCTTGTCTTTTCTTAAAAAACGATAGGAGAGGGGATTACAGTTCAGACAGAAGTTCTTGAGTTTAGTGATACTGCAGTTGTATTTGTAGATGGTACCTATAAAAAGATTTTTGTTGTCATTGACGAATGAGTCGACTAGAAGTTCGTAAGCCAATGTTGAGACCGGCAATTGCTGTAATAGCCTTAAACCATGTTCTTGGGGATATGATTTGAGTATGTCATAGATTTCTGATACAGTTAATGGCATTTTGTTCTGTTCCATTTCGTATTTGTTGGCATATTTGTCGATCCAGTTTCCTATATTTCTATATCTCACGATTTTGCAGATAGCTTTATAGGAAGGATCCAAGACATTGGATACAAACAGCATGAGTTTAAAATTCTCTACAGTTACCAGCCACAGTCTTTTGGATTCATTGTTTATGTATTTTATATGTCTTATGAGGAAATACAATGTATTGCTTTTTAGGTATATCCAAACCCGCAACCACCATGTCAGTCGGTTCTGCCTTATGACTTTTTTTAAGCCTGTATAATATTCGTATGTCCCTATTTCTACCATAACTTAAATTCTGATTTTTATTTGTTGGTTATTCTTCTCAGTTTGCCATTTTTTCCCTTATTGGTCTCATGTGTATCTTAGTTATTATCGCTTTTCAGACATGTAATCACTCTATTCTTTCATGATTTATGAAGTGTTTGTGAGTGGAACTTTGTTTGTAGATGTAGCCTATTTCCTTTCTTATTTTTGTATCCGTAGGATTGAACCTGACTGTATAGTTCTTTTTCTTCTTATTCTTCATCGGGTTGTGCCTTTCGTAGAAACTATATTTATTGTAGTAAAAATATGTGTTATTTGATTGTAGTGGCAAAGATAGCGAAAAAATAGTATATTCATAGTTATAGTACACTGACTTGTAGAAGTTGTTTTTTCATTTACTATGATTGGTTTGCTATTTTGTTCTCCGCTCATTTCTCTATATAAATAATGTAATCTTGTTGGAGCATGAATTATTATAAAAGAAATATATATGGTTAACTATTACATGATTTTGGATTTATATATGTGGTTCTACCGTAATTAGTGTAAGTTAACCTAGATACTTTAACTCTCTCCCTATATCGGTATATTCTATAAGCTGCCGTACACGGCTTCTTTATGGTATTTCTCTTATAGGGAAGCCTTCAAAGGTTAATGTTTTAACATTGTACAAGTGTTAACTTATGCTAGATCCCGTAGAACCATATATGTGGTGACTATAAAAGTGTGCAGTCATTCGTCAAGTATAAAATAGTAGGGTGGATTACAGCAAATTCTTCATTGCCTCATCTACTTGTTCGTTGTCAAAACGGCTAAGGTAAATTTGAGTGGTCTTTATATCTTGATGTCCCAATGCTTCGGAAATAATTCCTATATTAACTCCTGACTTCTTTAATATTGTGGCGAATGAGTGCCGGGCCACATAGGTCGTAACTTCTGCCTTGATATCCAGTTCTTTCGCAAAAACTTTTAACTCTTGGTTTATTTGATGACAGACTTTATGTACCCTATTGTTTTTTTGCATAGGTGTGATATGTCTTTTTCCATGTAAAATAGGAAATAAGTATGTCGCTTGCTTTTGATAATCCGCATATTTGTCTATAATCTGTTGTGCTTTGTCAGACAGTATAAGGTTTATACTTCCATGTGTTTTTTGTCGTTGATAGATTAACCTGCCATCAATAATATTTTTGGGCGTTAAATTTGCAATATCGACAAATGAAATCCCTCCACATAGGTATGAAAAAGTAAACAGATTATGAGCCAACTGTCTCAATTCGCTTTGAGTGGTGCAATTAGCATTAATGATTTTAAGAATATCCTCCTTAGATAAAGCTCGTTTAATGGTCTTTGTATTGAAGTGGCTTAGTTTATATTCAGTGAATGGATTTTTGTCACGTGCCACTATCTTTGCCTCAATTGCTTTATTAAATGTGGCGCGTAAGGTACGGAATTGATAGCTGAGAGTTGTGTCTTTATTTCCCTTACTGCGCATCCAATCTTCAAATTTTCGACAGAAAGCAACATCTATATGACTAAAGGTATAATTCAATTTCTTGCCTTTATTGAAATTACGCAGGGTATTATACGAGTTGAGATAAGCGTAACTATTTCCAATTTTACCTTTTTGCTTTAATGCTTCGATTAACGATACATAAAACTCTTCTACAGTCTTGGCTTTGATTTTTTCTTTTTGTTCATTGATTAAAGATGAGGCTGTAAATTCTTCATTCCTTGATAACTTTTCCAGTATTTTATGCTGGTACTCAGATTTTACCTTTAGGATAATATTCTGAATTAGCTCATAGTTCGGACACTTTGGCTTGGGCTCTTCCTTGTTGAAATCCCAATGCTTAGGATTTACGGATATTCCCAAACTTTTCATTACTCTTTTTTTGCTCTCTGTAATACGTAACATGAGAGGGTGCTCTCCGTTTGATAACACTTTACTCTTAAAACAAATCACTGAAACCTTGATACTCATTGCTTTAAAGGTTGTGCAGCGGTTTACACTATGGTTTACACCAACCTTGATTTTGTCCCATTTCTACTGCTAAAATCAGGAAATGTATAAAAAGAAAAAGTGCCGATAATCATTGGATTACCAGCACTTTACTCAGTCGGGATGACAAGATTCGAACTTGCGACCACACGCCCC
>ULQE01043644.1_pt1 | contig 26913 bp, 23 predicted proteins | sample 1954171 | NCBI WGS metagenome assembly ULQE01 (sample SAMEA4835647, study PRJEB28245) | human gut metagenome | biome: gut microbiome; material: fecal sample | place: Denmark | collected 2008
ATTTTCTGAATCTGTGCCTTCTGCATCTCGTTTTTAAACTTCTGCTTACGGACCATCTCTTTCGGACTGGCTTTCCGATAGTTGCGCGTCATCAGGAAGAAAATGATAAAATTGAGCATCGAAACAACAATCTCAATTTTCGCGATAATGCCACCCGTTAAGAAGCTGTAGACCAGAAGCGCTCCGTACATCATTCCAAGGTATTTCGCCCGGATCGGAATGAAAATCAGAAGGAACTGCATCTCCGGGAAGGTGCAGGCAAACGCCAGAAACAGCGATTCATTTAAGTAATACGGGGACATCGGCACCGAGAAGCCGGTCACACCGTACACCAGGAATGCCGCAATGATGTGTCCCAGCACGCCCATAAAGAAAAACATATTAAATCGGAAAGTTCCCCACACGCGCTCCAGCGTCGATCCAATCGAATAATAGAGATACATCGCGAGCAGCGCAAAGAGGACGCCCGACTGAGGCGGGCATACGAGAAAGGTCACGATTCTCCATACCTGTCCCCGCAGGATCGCCGCTGCATCAAGCGCCAGATACTGCACGTAAAAATACGGATTAAACAGGCTCATCACAAATCCAGCCGCATACATCATGATGATATAGTACATCAGATTCGGGATCGCAAACCGACCGAATTTGCGCTCTAATTTTCTAAAAAAATTCATAATTCACATCCTTTGCCGTTTTCCTTTCATTATAGAGAGCGGCGGATTCTTTGTCAAATTATATTCTCGCTTCCACCACGTTATCTTACGGCACATTCGGTTCCAGAAGTGCCTGCCTGTGATCTGTAACGGCTGCTTTCCAACTCAGAAAAAGCGGTATTTTCCACGCAGAAAATGCCTTTCCTTGTACAGAGCACATTCTCCCATTATGCGCAATATTAACAAATTTTAGTCATTTTTAGCATCTTTTTAACGCACCCTACTAATTGTTTTCTTCCTTATTCTATGTTAAAGTATAGCCGAATACATGTGTAGTACAAAGGAGGGAAGGGGCACTGCCCCGATTGTACATGAATTCCTGTAAAAAATTAGGAATCGACATCGGTTCCACAACGGTTAAAGTATCTATTATTGAAGATGGCGGTAAGCTTCTTTTCGCCGATTATAAACGTCATTTTGCAAACATACAGGAGACGCTCGCGGACCTGCTCCGTGAGGGTGAAGAGAAACTTGGCGCACTGACCGTCGAGCCGGTCATCACTGGTTCCGGCGGTTTAACACTTTCTAAACATCTGGGCATTCCATTTGTCCAGGAGGTTGTAGCGGTTGCCACATCCCTGAAGGATTATGCCCCGCAGACCGACGTTGCCATCGAGCTTGGCGGCGAGGATGCGAAAATTATTTATTTTACCGGCGGCATCGACCAGCGTATGAACGGAATCTGCGCCGGAGGCACCGGCTCTTTTATTGATCAGATGGCTTCGCTGCTTCAGACGGACGCATCCGGTCTTAATGAGTACGCGAAAAATTACAAGGCAATCTATCCGATCGCGGCACGCTGCGGCGTTTTCGCCAAGACGGATATCCAGCCTCTCATCAACGAAGGCGCAACCAAAGAGGATCTGTCCGCCTCCATTTTCCAGGCGGTTGTCAACCAGACCATCAGCGGTCTGGCATGCGGCAAGCCGATCCGCGGCAATGTTGCATTCCTCGGCGGTCCGCTTCATTTTCTCCCGGAGCTGCGCGCGGCATTTATCCGCACCCTGAATCTGGGACCGGACCAGGTCATTGCCCCGGATCACTCGCATCTGTTTGCGGCGATCGGCGCGGCGATGAACTCTGATCCGAAGACGACTGCCAGCCTGCACGATCTGATCGAACGGCTGTCCCATGGCATCAAGATGGATTTCGAGGTAAAGCGGATGGAACCCCTCTTTACTGATGAAGCCGACTATGAAGATTTTAAGACACGCCATGCAAGCCATGATGTCAAAAAAGGTGATTTAGCGACCTACGAAGGCAACTGCTACCTCGGCATCGACGCCGGTTCCACCACAACCAAGGTGGCGCTCGTCGGCGAGGATGGCTCTCTTCTATACCGCTTCTACAGCAACAACAACGGCAGCCCGCTGGCGACGGCGATCTGTGCGATGCAGGAGATCCATGACCAGCTTCCGGAGAAAGCACAGATCGCTTATTCCTGCTCCACCGGTTACGGCGAGGCGCTCTTAAAGTCTGCCCTGATGCTGGATGAGGGCGAGGTTGAGACGATCTCCCACTACTACGCAGCGGCGGCATTTGAGCCGGATGTAGACTGCATCCTCGATATCGGCGGTCAGGATATGAAATGCATCAAGATCAAGGACGGCACCGTAGACAGCGTACAGCTCAACGAAGCTTGTTCGTCCGGCTGCGGATCCTTTATCGAGACATTTGCTAAATCATTAAATTACAGCGTACAGGATTTTGCCAGAGAGGCGCTCTTTGCCAAAAATCCGACCGACCTCGGTACCCGCTGTACTGTTTTCATGAACTCTAACGTCAAACAGGCGCAGAAAGAGGGAGCTTCCGTCGCAGATATTTCTGCCGGACTGGCTTACTCCGTCATCAAAAATGCCCTGTTTAAGGTTATCAAGATTACCAATGCCTCCGACCTCGGAAAACACGTGGTCGTGCAGGGCGGTACCTTCTACAACGATGCGGTTCTCCGCAGTTTTGAGAAGATCTCCGGCTGTGAGGCAGTCCGCCCGGACATCGCCGGTATCATGGGTGCCTACGGTGCAGCTCTGATTGCCCGTGAGCGCTACGATGCTTCCAAGACAACCACGATGCTGCCGATCGACAAGATCTTAAGCCTGACCTACAAGACGACGATGGCGCGCTGCCAGGGTTGTACAAACCACTGTGTCCTGACGATCAACCGTTTCGACGGCGGACGTCAGTTCGTTACCGGCAACCGCTGTGAGCGCGGTCTGGGCGGCAACAAACAGAAAAAAGACATTCCGAACTTATTTGACTATAAATACCACCGTATGTTCGATTATGAACCGCTAACCGCCGATCTGGCGCCGCGCGGTACCGTCGGCATCCCGCGTGTCCTGAATATGTATGAAAACTACCCATTCTGGGCGGTCTTTTTCAAGGAACTAGGTTACCGCACCGTTCTGTCCCCAAAATCGACGAGACAGATCTACGAACTTGGTATTGAATCGATCCCGAGCGAATCCGAATGCTACCCGGCAAAACTCGCGCACGGTCATATCGAATGGCTGATCCGCCAGGGACTGACCTACATTTTCTATCCGTGCGTTCCTTACGAGCGCAACGAAACCCCGGAAGCGGGAAATCACTACAACTGCCCGATGGTCACATCCTACGCAGAAAACATCAAAAACAACGTAGAATCCCTGACGGATCACAAGGTACATTTCCGGAATCCGTTTATGGCATTTACAAATGAGGAAATCCTGACAAAACGTCTGGTCGAAGAATTTACCAAGGATCAGGCAATCCCGGAGAAGGAGATCCGCGCCGCCGCTCACAAGGCATGGCAGGAACTCATCGCCTCCCGTCAGGATATGGAAAAGAAGGGCGAGGAAGTCATCGCCTGGTTAAAAGAAACCGGACACCACGGCATCGTGCTGGCAGGCAGACCGTACCATGTAGATCCGGAGATCAACCATGGCATTCCGGAACTCATCACTTCCTACGGTTTTGCCGTGCTGACCGAGGACTCCGTCTCCCATTTAGGACGCGTTGACCGTCCGCTGATCGTCACCGACCAGTGGATGTACCACTCCCGCCTCTACGAGGCAGCTTCCTATGTGAAGACACAGCCAAACCTGGATCTGATCCAGCTCAACTCCTTCGGATGCGGTCTGGATGCAGTTACTACGGATCAGGTCAATGATATTCTGACCCGCTCTGGCAAAATTTATACGCTGCTCAAGATCGACGAGGTCAACAACCTCGGCGCCGCACGTATCCGTGTGCGCTCCTTAATCGCCGCGATCCGCGTGCGCGAGATGCGCCACTACCATAAACCGATCGTTTCCAGCGCATACAGCCGTGTTTATTTCACGAAGGAAATGAAGAAAAACTACACGATCCTCTGCCCGCAGATGTCGCCGATCCATTTCGACCTCATCGAACCGGCGGTCCGAAGCTGTGGTTACAACCTGGAGGTGCTGCAGAACTCCGACCGTACTGCTATCGACACAGGACTTAAGTACGTCAACAACGACGCCTGTTACCCGTCCCTGATCGTAGTTGGTCAGATCATGGATGCGCTGCTCTCCGGCAAATACGACTTAGAGCATACAGCCGTTATTATGAGCCAGACCGGCGGCGGCTGCCGTGCCTCCAACTACATTGGCTTTATCCGCCGTGCCTTAGAGCGCGCCGGTATGCCGCAGATTCCGGTTATCTCGTTAAATGCCAACGGCATGGAGACGAATCCGGGCTTCAAGATTACCCTGCCGCTTCTCACCAAGGCAATGCAGGCGGTTGTCTACGGTGACCTCTTCATGCGGGTTCTCTATGCGACCCGCCCATACGAGGCAAAAGCCGGTTCCGCCAATGCCCTGCATGAGAAATGGAAAGCAATCTGCATCAAATCGCTGCAGAAACACTCTTTATCCATGGCAGAGTTTAACCGCAACATCCGCGGTATTATCCATGACTTCGACGAACTTCCGAGACGCGATGTCCAGAAACCGAGGGTTGGCATTGTCGGCGAGATCCTGGTAAAATTCTCCCCGTTAGCAAACAACCACGTGGTAGAGCTTCTGGAAGCCGAGGGTGCCGAGGCTGTAATGCCGGATCTGCTTGATTTCCTGCTTTACTGCTTCTACAACAGCAACTTCAAAGCCGACAATCTGGGCGGCAAACGTTCCACCGCACACCTGTGCAACATGGGAATCTCCCTGCTGGAGTATTTCCGCCGCACCTGCCGCCGCGAACTGGAACGCAGCACACATTTCCTTCCGCCTGCACGGATTCAGGATCTGGCGTCGATGGCGAAGCATTACGTTTCCCTCGGCAATCAGACCGGCGAGGGATGGTTCCTGACTGGTGAGATGCTGGAATTGATTCACAGCGGCACGACGAACATCATCTGCACCCAGCCGTTCGGCTGCCTGCCGAACCACATCGTCGGAAAAGGCGTCATCAAAGGACTGCGCGCCAGCCATCCAGAGGCGAATATCATCGCCGTAGACTACGATCCGGGGGCCAGCGAAGTCAATCAGCTGAACCGTATCAAACTGATGCTTTCCACCGCACAGAAGAACCTGCCAGAAAGGAAAAAGGAGTCAAGAATTGGATGATTTTGGATTGATTTTGGATAAAATTTCCAGCTGACTTTTAAAGACGTCTGTGCTATAATAAATTTATATGGAGTTTAAGATAGGCTGTGGATTCCATAGCCTATCTTCTATATAGGGGAACAAAAAGACAGACTAAAAGGAGATCTCAGGATGAAATCAAAATTATTCCTCTGCGCGGCTCTGGCTGCGGCTCTCTACGTGACGCCGTCTTATGCAGCTGATTATTCCGCACAGGTTGTGAGTTTTTCTCAGGAGGACCCGGACAACCTCTCCATTGAGCTGACCGGCTCCAAAGTAATTACCGACGATTTTTCATTCAAACTTCCATCCCAGTCATTTTCGAGACTCATCATGGTTCCGAACGGGGATTCCTACGAGGTATATGAAAAAACAGCCTATGAAGCCAACGGAGGCGGACTTCTCTTCCGCATTCTCGCATTTGAGGACACGCATTACCGCGATTTAAACGGCTGCACCATCTTAGGCTTCTGCGGCAACAAGATCTTCATTCTGGATCCGCACTACGACGAGCAGTATGCCAGTGACAGCGAAGAATATGCAAAATGCAAAGAAATCGTGACCTCGCTCAAGAAGAGTTTCATTTCCTATATCAAAGACGCCGGGACGGTTGAGTAGCATCGAATCGAATATAAATATGCAAAAAGAACGTCAAATTCTAAGTTTTCCGCTTGGATTTGACGTTCTGTTTTACTTTAAACTCTTGTAACTGTTCAGTACCTTCACAGTCACGCGCAAAAATCCATTAAAAATTGCCTACGGCAATGGGATTTTTGCCTGCTGACCCATGTTTTCGTACGGTCAGCGCAGTAAATGCGCAGACCTACTAAACAGTTACAAACTCTTCTATTTTTTTTGGCTCTTCTATTTAAATTAAACGCCTCTTACTGTTTAACCTTCTCCGGATCCACCAGACTAATCAGAATAAACACAGCCCCGCAGACTGCCAGCATAAAGAATCCAACATTCTTAAATACCGGAACCAGCGCCGGAACCATATTCCATGCCACAATCGACACAATCGAAGCCATGATGGTCCAGAAACCTGCCTTGCGGCTGGAGAATTTCGGGCACAGCAGACCGCCGATGACGATAAACGAAGTACCGATCGCCAGAGAAAGCGCTTTCTGCATCGCGCTTAAAATCGCACCCATCTGAGTTGCAATCAGGTAGGTAACCAAACTGCTGAGTACAACGATTACCTTATTTAAAATATGTTTCTGACGGTCATTCAGCGAAACACCCGGAATCTTTCCGATAATATCCGTGCTGACGGTCGTCGCCAGGCCGATAATCATGGAGCAGCCGGTTCCCATATCAGCCGCCCACAGACCGGACAGCGTGATGCCGCCAAGTACCGGAGGAATGCTCATCAGGATCATTGGCAGTGCCACCGATGCCTCTGCATCCGGCAGAAGCGCACGGCTCGCTACACCGAGCAGTGCACAGATAAATCCAACCGGAACCATCAGGATCGCGCCAACGATGAATCCAACTGTTGCCAAACGGTCGCTCTTGCCGGTCAGACCGATCTGGACAACGCCCTGAACGGAGTTTGTATTACCCAGCATAACGACGATCCAGCTCAAAATCCCCATCCAGCCCATACCAGCTGTCAGGCTCAGGTACGGTGTGTCCGGGTCAGCTTTCGTCAGTACGTCAATCGCCTCCCAGCCGCCGTGGTTCCAGAGAACCAGCGCCGCCGCCAGGATAACGCCGACATAGATCAGTACCAGATTCAGTACATTTGTCAAAGAAACACTTCCCATACCGCCGATCACTGCTACCAGCATGAAGATCAGGAAAGAGAAGAACGTACCGCTCTGAACCGTGAAAATATCCGGCAGAAGCGATGCCAGAATCGAGCCGCCCGCCTTGTACTGCAGGGCGATGATGCCTGACTGGATGATACACATGGCAATGACCATGATAAAACTTGTCTTTGTGCCGTAGAGGTCCCTTACAAGACCGCTGATGGTCGTGTACTGGCTTCTACGCAGGTAACGGACTGCCAGCATAGAAGAAACAACCGCGCCGATCGCCCATGCTGTATCATACCAGCCTGCCGACAGCCCCACGGTAAAGGCGTTCTCCGCGATACCGATCGTCGAAGCACCACCGATCGCCAGACCCGCGATACTAGCTGCCACGACAAACGCATTATTTTTTCCTTTATATAAAAGGAAGTTCTCTGAATCCTTTTTCTGGCTGTAAGACACATAGATGCTGATGCAAAACAGCAGAAGCACATATAAAATAACTATTAGCAGAGGAATATTCATTACTTCGCGCCTCCATTTTCCTCTGCCTCGCGGCAAATACGCTCGTAGGCTTCCTTTGTCTGCGGGAGCACACTTCCGCCGTACGGAATTACATATACATCTTTTCCGTTAAAGTCTACCTCTGCCAGCAGATCCTTCATATCTTTAAACGATCTTACGCCCATATCCCGAACCAGCTCCGGCTCCATGGAAGACAGAAGCAGCGTCTTCGAACGACGGATGGACTCGCAGGCTGCGTAGAAAATATAGCCGCCGATGGTGAAAGACGCACGCAGTGCCTCATCCAGGCATCCCTTAGAGAGAGGCTTAATCCAGTCGAAGAAATCCTTGGAACCGCTTCCCTCCGGGCATTCCGCCAGCATAATGAGTGTACCGCCCTCTTTGACCGCTCTCGATGCGTTAAACAGCGTCTTGGTGGACTGATAAAAATTCAGATCCTTCGGGAAACCGCCGCAGCTTGCAATTACGACATCTGCCTGATAGTCGATCGGCAGTCCGTATCCCTTCTGTACATAACTGCAGCTTGCCTGCCATGCCTTGTCAAACTCACCACAGAATAAACCGCTGTGGCGGGAAGACGTATCTACCACGATATTAATACCGAATGTAACATGTACCATGGCACCTGCCTCGCGCATATCCAGGTTGATCGGGTTGTTCTCCACCAGACCGCTGCCGACACGCACATCCGTCATCGGTTTCTCCGGATCCAGCGCACGCTCATGGTTCATGCGGATCGTCTCACGGGAAGCAATACCTGGAACGATGCTCTTTCTTCCGCCGCCGTAGCCTGCCATCAGATGGTGCACCGTACCGCCGATGCAGATGACCTTTCTGCCGACTGCCAGCGGATTGACCGATACACGCGTTCCGAAGGACGTCGTACCGATGTATACCAGATCCGGCGCATCGCAGTCATGGTCAGTCACGCTCGCTACATGGTCATAGACAAACTCGCTTGCAAGTTTTCTACGGTCCTCCGCCGTATTCTTGCGGTGTGTTCCCAGTGCAACCACAACCGCAATCTGGTTATATCCCACGCCCATCTCATCGTGCAGATATTTTACCAGAAGCTCGCAAATCACGTCCTGACGCATCCAGAAACGCGTCATATCACTGATTACGATCGTAACCGGATCGGTCGGTGCAATCAATTCCTTTAACGGCTTCGTGCCAATCACACCATCCGTCACACAATGCAGAAATTCTGCTTTTATATCTTCAATGGCCCGCATCTTATTTTCATACAGGTATTTTACACTCTTCGCACCGTCAATCTCAAAATCAACCGCCGACGTTCCGTACTTTAAATGTACTTGCTCCATTGTCTTTCTCCTTCACATTTCCTCATCTGCGTTAAACGTTTGCACTTTAAACCACTAAAGTATATAATAAAGCACCTGTTTTGTCAAGTCTTTCACAAAACAGGTGCTTTATTTTTATAATTTATATGATATTTTTCAATCTTCCCGGTACGCCGCATACATCTGCGTCGTCGCCATATCCGAATGTCCGAGAATCGTCTGAACCGCCCGCATGTCTGCACCTCTCGCAATCAGGTGCGCCGCAAAGGAATGGCGCAGCGTGTGCGGCGTGATATCTTCCTCAATCCCGGCTTTCTCGCCGTAATATTTGATAATCTTCCAGAATCCCTGCCGGCTCATCGCACCGCCTGTACAGTTGACAAAGAAATAGTCCGATCCCTTTCCGCGCAGCAGGTCGTTTCTCGCATGTTCTAAATACTCCTCCAGCGCTGCTTTCGCCGAACGTCCAAATGGGATCGTCCGCTCCCTCTCCCCGTCGCGACAGACCAGAAATCCAATGTTCATATTGATATCTTCCATCTGGATCCCTATAAGCTCTGACACCCGGATTCCGGTCGCATATAAAAGAGCCAGCATCGCCTTGTCCCGAATCTCCTTCGGTGTCTGCCCGGATGGCTGTGCCAGAAGCGCTGATACCTGATCGACACTCAGGATCACCGGCGCCTTTTTCTCTACTTTCGGCGCATGCAGACTCTCCGCCGGGTTCCGCCGGATGCGCGCCTGCATACATTCATAATTAAAAAAAGCTTTTATCGCCGCCATCATCCGCGAAATGGTGGTAGCCGCCTTTCCCTGCTCTTCCATATGAAGAATATATCCATGCAGGCTGGTCTTTGTCACCTTCGCCGCCTCCCGGATCTCTTTCTCCTCCAGATAAGTAATCATCTGCATCAGATCTCTCCGATATGACTGTACGGTATTTTCCGATGCCTGTTTTACCTCCCGCAGGTACTGTTCAAATCTGTCTACTTCCCCTCTCATACTTCCCCAATCTGTTCTCGTAACCATTTCCGCCATTCTTTTATTCACGGCATTTTCTGCCAAAGCCCCAGCCTGCGGGGCAGATATCGTTTCGCGGCAATCCTATCGATTCCTCCATCTGAACCATCCATTTTCCTGAGGTTTTCTCACCCTATCTGCAACTTACCTTCTTCTCCACAAACGGGGCTTTTATCGTCCGCAGGTATCATTATATCTACATTTTCCCATAAAATCAAACATAATTTTCCCCACTTTTCCTACATTTTTCGACTGATTTACATAAAAATACAACATATGGTGCGTCCACTTTTTTCACCCCCATATGTTGTAAATTTTGAATTATATTTTTATTCGGACAGCTCCATTAAAATTGGCAGTGTGAGACCAGTAATGATACAAAACCAGGATTCAGCCACACTTCCAGCGCAGTTCCCATCCCCAGCACCAATAAAAGGATTAAAAATCCAGCCGTCCGTATCCGCCTCTCCTTTGCAAGCGCCCAGGAAAGAAGCAGCCAGAACACAGGAATATAAAACACCACCTGTGGAAATAACGTCGCCACAAATACAGGCAGTCCCCAAAAACCGCCCCAGCCAGTAAATCCTGCCAGCAGCCATGCCTGCTCCAGACCTAAGACGAGACAAGCCCCCCACGCAGCCAGGCATGCGACCGGCGTCATACCTGCCAGCCACAGCATCAGCGCCATCCCTGACCGCTGCAGCCAGACCTGAAAAAACAAAGTTCCCCGGCTGGCTGCCTTCATTCCGGCGTTTAGATGCCACCCGGCACCCGATGGATCTCCAATTTCTTGTCCAAGCCTCGCTGCCAGCACACTTTCCAACCCGGCATGTCCGCTCCCGGACGAAATTTGAAAACAAACGGCTGCTATCGTCCCCAATACAATCCCAAGGATCCAAAAAAACACTGATACATCCCAGGTACTTAAAGCCGGAAGCCGGAATCTCCTTTTCACATGCAATCCCTGCCTATTCCATTGTTACCTTATCTGTATTCAGTGTTTTTTATAATATGCCTTTATATCTGCCTCTATATGCTGTTAGCTTCATGCGTCTTTCAGCGTCTAATCCATATATTTATTTCATCATAGATGCTCACAGTGCTTCGCTGATCCTTATTTTTACTTCTGTCCTGCTTTGCAGGCATACGCCAGAATCGCGGACACAGTCTTTCCATCCGTCAGCTCTCCTGCGTAGATCCGTTTCAAAAGGTCGGAAAGTTCCCACGCCTCTACCTCAATCTCCTCGTCCGGGTCAAGATGCTGATGGGTTTTCTTGAGATCGCGTGCCAGAAAAATATCCAGCGCCTCATCACAGAACGCGATCGTTGTGTTAACGCTCATCAGATATTCCAGATGGTCACAACGGTAGCCCGTCTCCTCCTCCAGCTCGCGGTACGCGCAGTCAATCTTCGCCTCATCCGGCGAATCCAGCTTACCAGCCGGAATCTCCAGTGTATAGCGGTCCAGCGCATTGCGGTACTGACGCACCATGAGAATCTTTCCATCCTCCGTAACCGGAAGCACCGCTGCCGCGCCGTCATGATGGATAAAATCCCATTTTGCCTGATGTCCGTTTACCTCGACGGTATCTTCGTACATTTTCAAGATGGTTCCCTGATATTTTAACTCTCGTTTCAGACGTTTGACCGGCACGGACTCCAGCGATGCCTGCTTTTCTACTTTCTGTTCCATATTTTCTCACCCTTATGTCCAGGTTCCTTCTGGGTTCTTTTTCAACATTTTTTCACTATTTCAGGTCGATGCACTTCTCATAGCATGCGTCACATGCCTTGATAACCGCATTCCGCAAACCATACTCCTCCAGGACGCTGACCGCGTAGATCGTCGTGCCGCCCGGCGAGCAGACATCATCTTTGAGTGCGCCCGGATGCTTGCCGGTCTCGAGTACCATCTTCGCACTGCCGACAACGCCCTGCGCCGCCATCCGGTAAGCCACATCTCGCGGCATGCCGTACTTAACGCCCGCATCTGCCAGCGCCTCGATGAACATATAGATGTATGCCGGTGCACTGGAACTGATACATACAACCGCATTCATCATATATTCCGGAACGATCTCCATCATACCAAAAGATTCAAAGAAATTGCTGATCATCTGCTTTTCTGTCTCTTCAAACAGCTTCTTGTCGTAGCAGACACCTGTCATACCCTCGCCGATCAGCGCCGGCGTGTTCGGCATCGCACGCACGATACGGCGGTCACCGCCCAGCTTCTCGTTGACACTGTCAATCGTGATACCCGGTGCAATCGAAATAATAATATTTTCTTTCGTTACATGGTCCTTGATATCTGCCAGTACATTGTCATAAAACTGCGGTTTTATAGCTAATACGATATATTTTGCATTTTCCGCACAATCCTGGTTTGTGTCAACCGCCTTGACACCTGTCTCTTTCTCTATCTGTGCCACTCTCCGGCGGTTCAGATCCGTAAAAGTGATGTCTTCCGTTTTATATTTGTTCAGCAGGCTTCGCATGATCGCATAGCCGATATTTCCCATTCCGATAAAACCAATTTTCGCCATAATCTTTGTCTCCCTCCATCTGCCATCCGGCACTTCCCTGCCGGATGATCCTCCATTTGTTGTCTGACTGCAGCTACTCTTTCCAACAGCCACATCTGGCTTTCTATTCAGCATTTTGATAACGGTTCAATCTTCTTACCATTACGCCACAATAAATGCATGAAGCTGCTAAATAATCACTATTTTTCAACTCTATCATGCTATAATACTCGTCTTTTGGACAGTTTGCAAGCAAAATTTCTCCGCCTGCCTTCACGCTCACGACCCTTTATTTTACCCTGCTCATGCAAATTTTCAGTCTGTCCGAAAAACAGAGTTTCCGTTTTCCACTTCATGAAAAAAACCTGTATTTTTCTGTATTTCTTTCTCTCTCAAAAAAGATGTAAAGAATGTGCCTTGGCACATTCGGGCGTCTCGCGCGGTCGCTTGCGACATGTTTCTGCTTCGCGCGAGTGCGCATCCTCGCGGAGCGTTTTTTGTGTTTCATAGGACGCAATTTCCCATGAAACAAAAAAGTCTTATGAATGTAATGTATCTTCATCCATAAGACTTTTATTTTCATGCTCAAGTTTACTCCATGCAGCCCTGCTGCCGGGTTTTATTTGGCGTACTCGGTAACTCTCGATTCACGGATTACATTGACCTTGATCTGTCCCGGATACTGTAACTCTTCCTGAATCCGCTTTGAAATCTCTCTCGCCATCAGAACCATATCATCGTCGCTGACCTGTTCCGGTACAACCATGATACGCACCTCGCGACCTGCCTGAATTGCGTAGGATTTATCAACACCCTTATAGGAGTTCGTGATATCCTCCAGCTGTTTCAGACGGTTGGTATATGTTTCCAGAGTCTCTCGTCTCGCACCTGGACGTGCCGCTGAAATCGTATCAGCTGCCTGTACCAGACATGCAATCAAGCTCTGTGGCTCTACATCGCCGTGATGGGCTTCCACTGCATTGATAACGGTTGCGGACTCTTTGTACTTCTTACAGAGCGCCACACCCAATTCTACGTGGGTTCCCTCCTGCTCGTGATCGACTGCCTTTCCAATATCATGTAATAAACCTGCACGTTTGGCGGTCCGTACATCGACGCCCACCTCGGCCGCCAGAAGTCCGGCTAACTGTGCAACCTCAATCGAATGCTTCAATGCATTCTGACCGTAGCTTGTCCGGAATTTCATCTTACCAAGCAGCTTGACAAGTTCCGGATGGATACCATGAATGCCAACTTCCAGAAGAGCCGCTTCGCCCTCCTCGCGCATCATGTTTTCCACTTCTTTCTGTGCCTTCTCTACCATCTCTTCGATTCTGGCCGGATGAATCCGTCCATCCACAATCAGACGTTCCAGTGCAATACGCGCTACCTCTCTCCGGATTGGATCGAAGCCAGACAGGACAACTGCCTCCGGCGTATCGTCGATGATCAGTTCCACGCCCGTCAGAGTCTCCAGTGTACGAATATTTCTTCCCTCACGTCCGATAATTCGTCCCTTCATCTCATCATTCGGAAGCTGTACGACTGATACGGTTGTCTCAGCCACATGATCCGCAGCACAGCGCTGAATCGCTGTCACCACATAATCCTTGGCTTTCTTCTCTGCTTCCTCTTTCGCTTTCGCCTCGAGATCTTTGATCAGCTTCGCCGTATCATGCTTTACATCTTCTTCCACGGAACGCAGCAGATATTCCTTTGCCTGTTCAGAGGTTAAACCGGAGATCTTCTCCAGTTCCAGCATACCTTTCTCATAGAGAGCCTCTGCCTCCGCAGTCTTTCTCTTGAGTGCCTCCTCCTTGACATTCATACCCGCTTCACGCTTTTCCATCGCTTCTGCTTTTTTGTCCAGGTTTTCTTCTTTGCTCAGTACACGTCTTTCATAGCGCTGAAGCTCAGCTCTTCTTTCCTTTGTTTCTTTCTCAAGCTCATTCTTTGTCTTTAACGACTCTTCCTTCGCTTCAAGGAGAGCTTCTCGCTTCTTTGTCTCAGCAATTTTCAATGCTTCATCTATTATTTCCCTGGATCGTTCTTCTGCGCTTCCAATCTTCGCCTCATATGTCTTCTGGCGATGCTGGTTCGCAACGATCCAAGTAATAGCTGCTACAATAACACCTGTAACGATAACCGCAATTATTACTTGTGACACAGGAGCACCTCCTTATTTAGTTTTCATTGTACGAAAATACAATACTATAATTTTAAACGGTTTTATACAGTATGTCAAGCAGAATAAGCGCTTCCTACCAGCTTCCTGAGACACCTTCAGACAGCGTTCTGTTCTGTTTCATAATACATTTGCACGTTCACAGTCATGAAACAGAATCCATTCAAAATTATCTTTGATAAATGACTCTGCGCCTGAAAGTCAACCAAGTGCATCCTCCTGCTCCTTCATCTCTCTCCGGATATCTTCCCATGAAAATCCCCGCCTCATCAGATAGGCAATGATCTTTTTTTTCTCCTCCGGCGCTGTCTCTCCCGCCCTGTAATGCTTCTTCTCAAGCAAGACGCGGATTGCCTCGCCCGAATCATGTTCTGTCTCTTCCAGCTGCTCCCGGATGATCTCGCGCGATATGCCTTTTCGCTGCAGGTAAAGCTTCAATTCCGCCTGGCTTTTCCGCTTTCCATGAACCTGCAAATAATTCGCCGCATATCTGGCATCGTCCACAAAATGATATTCCTGCAAAAATCCAATCGTCTCCTGCACAATCGAATCCGGATACCCGTCCTGGAAAAGGCGGCGGCACATTTCTCCTTCCGTCCGGTCCTGCACCTTCAAAAGATTCAGCGCCCGCTCATGTGCCCGGCGGCTTAAAAGATCCAAAAGCTCCCTTTCCGTTCTTTTTTCCAAAACCGCGCCCTCACAGACACCGTATTTTTCTAATTCCCCATTATATAAAAGAAAGGCAAAGTCCTCATCCGTGAAAACTTTGCACTTTCTCTTATCCAGGGATTCTACGCGTTCAATCCGCATATACAGCCCCTTTTCATAGCTACAGTTCACACGCTGCCAGCTGTAACTTTTCCTGTTACTGTTCACACATATGTGCCCTGTAACAAGATTTTGCTCTATTTTTCGTCCTCTGCGTCCACTCCTACCGGCGGAAGCTCCGTCGGTGCTTCCTTGGACGCCTCCGGCATCATCGTGTCTTCGGAAAGTCCGTATTTGACACGTACCTTGTTCTCAATCTCAAGGCAGATTTCCGGATTTGCTGCCAGGAAATTCTTCGCGTTCTCGCGTCCCTGACCGATCTTGCTGCCCTCATAAGCATACCAGGCGCCGCTCTTCTCCACGATGTTCTCCTTCGCCGCCAGATCCAAGATATCGCCCTCACGGGAAATACCTTTTCCGAACATGATATCAAACTCTGCCTCACGGAATGGCGGAGCAATCTTGTTCTTCACAACCTTGATGCGGACACGGTTTCCAATCACTTCGCCGCCCTGCTTCAGAGACTCAATTCGGCGGACATCCATGCGGACAGAAGAATAGAACTTGAGTGCCCGTCCACCGGTCGTAACCTCCGGGTTTCCGAACATGATACCAACCTTCTCACGCAGCTGGTTGATAAAGATAACGATACAATTTGAACGGCTGATTGCTGCGGTCAGCTTTCTGAGTGCCTGCGACATCAGACGTGCCTGCAGACCTACGTGGGAATCACCCATCTCGCCGTCAATCTCTGCCTTCGGAACCAGTGCGGCAACCGAGTCCACAATCACGATATCGATCGCACCGGAGCGCACCATCGTCTCGGTAATCTCAAGCGCCTGCTCGCCGTTGTCCGGCTGGGAGATATACAGATTATCGATATCAACACCGATCTTCTTCGCATATGCCGGATCGAGTGCGTGCTCTGCATCGATAAATCCAGCGATACCGCCTCTCTTCTGTACTTCTGCCACCATATGCAGGGCAACCGTCGTCTTACCACTGGACTCAGGTCCGTATACCTCGATGATTCGTCCCTTCGGAACACCGCCCAGCCCCAGTGCAATATCCAGGCTCAGGGAGCCGGTCGGAATCGTCTCTATATTCATATTCGCACCAGAATCACCCAGCTTCATCACTGAGCCTTTTCCGTATGCTTTCTCAATCTGTGTCAACGCAGCATCCAATGCTTTCAGCTTGTCTTCTTTATTCATCTTTCCCTCCAAAGCGCCGCTCCGCGGCCAATCACGAACAAATGTTCTAAACTTAGCTCTATCATAGCGGATCCGGCTGTAAATGTCAACTGTTTTCTTTTGGTTTTCCCCCGGACGCACTGCAGGATGCTGCCGGATCTATAACCTGATTCTGCGATTCAAAGTATCTACAATTATATCATTTTCCGGCTGGTTCTGTCTATTATTTTGACGAGAAAAGCTGCTGCCAGAACTGTATCGTACGGAATTTTCAGTTCAGAAAATTCCTACCTGTGAACAGTTAGCCGCCATTACTGTTCACACAAAACCTTCCGTTGCAAAAATGCCTGCCTGTACACGCCATCTGGCACCGCCCCGCTTCTACTCTAACAGCCGCCCGATATCCAGCGCCCCCCAGCCCTGCTGGTTGCGCGGCAGCCCCAGATCCACTGCCCGCTCTTTAAAGCGAAGCTTCACATCCCGGTTCGTCATGTCCGGGTTCTGCTCCAGCAGAAGCGCCGCCGCCCCCGCGACAAGCGGCGTAGACATGGACGTCCCGCTTTTAAAACGGTACCCGTTCCGCCGCAGGTTACAGCTCACAATCCGTGATCCAGGCGCCACAATATCCGGCTTGCAGATGCAGGCGTCCGTCGGACCCCGCCCCGAATAGTCCACCATCCGGCTGCCTGCCACCTCTACCTCCCGGTCATCATCCGCACATCCCACCGTGATGACCTTCCGGCTGATCCCCGGCGTTGTGATCGTGTGCGCGGCTGGACCATTATTTCCCGCTGCCACCACGACCACATACCCGGCATCCCACGCCGCATCGACACCGCGCACCAGCGCCGAATCTTCGCTCATTCCCTTCGGTGTAAAGGAGCCAACCGATATATTGATAATCCGGATCCCGTACTGGCTGCCATTCTGGCGCACCCAGCGAAGCCCTGCCAGCACATCCGATACATACCCATTTCCCCTCTGATCCAGCACTTTCAGGCAGACCAGCTGCGCCCCCGGCGCCACACCCTGATAGCGTCCCGCCGACGCCATGCCGCTGCCGGCAATCATCCCTGCCACATGCGTTCCATGCCCATTGTCATCATACGGCTGCTGTTTTTTCTTAAGGAAATCCCGAAATCCGTAAACGCAATTTTCCAAATCCGGATGCAGAAATACCCCTGTGTCCAGGATCGCCACCCCAACGCCTTTTCCTGTCAGTCCTCGTCTGTACGCCTCATTGCAATGAATCCATTCTCTCGCCCGGTTCACAGGAAAAAGCCCCCATATTCTTCCCTTACTGTTAGAATATGGGGGCTTTCGCCGTATGTGAATGCAGCCTCTTATTTGTGGAAGCTGTAATAGACGGTTCCGCCTGCCAGTCCACCGCGGAACTGCGCCAGCTCACTGACCGTCACCAGCTGATAGCCGCGCTCCACAAGCGCCGGAATGATCGTGACTGCCGCGTCACCGGAAGCATTATAAAGCTCATGCATCAGAACCACCGAGCCATCTTTTACCTGGTTTAACACGGTCTGCACCGATGAAGCCGCATTGCGCGTCTTCCAGTCCAGCGTATCCACATTCCAGAGTACGATCGGCTGGCTGATATTGGCAAGCACAGTGCTGTTTTTTCCACCGCCCGGAAGACGGACTGTTTTCGGTGCCTCGCCTGTGATCGCGGCAACCGCCTGATTGCAGGCCTCCACCTGCTGACGAATCTCCTGTGCGCCTAACTTCTGGAGATACTTGTGATCCTGCGTGTGATTTCCAATCTCATGCCCATTGGCATACATCCGCTGAATCTCACTCTTATAGGAATTCACACGGTTTCCGACCACATAAAAGGTCACACGGCCGCCGTACTGTTCCGCGCAATCCATGATGCGGTTTCCAACCGGGGCATACGGACCATCATCAAAGGTCAGTGCCACCATCGGTGCATTCGGATCGATATAACGACCGCCGCTGGCTACCATTCCATCCGGAACCTGGCTGTCCCCCTGCTCCGTTCCCTGTGTCTCAGAAGCAGTCTGTCCGTTATTTCCTGTCTCCTGGTTCTCTGTTGTCTGCTGTCCTTCCGCTGCGCCAGCATGATTCTCGCTGCCAGCAGCCGTCTGTGCATCTCCCGCCTCATTCTGGGAACTGGACGCCTGCTCCCGCCTCTGAATCAACTCCATATCCGATGCCGGTCCGGACGGCACATCATCCGCATACGCCGCAAACGACGCCCCTACCGTACAGACCGCCGTAAGTAACAGTGCTGCTGCTCTCATTTTCCATGTTTTTCTCATACCGCTCCAAACCCTCCAAATTGTTTTCTTTTTCTTCTGCCATTCCGATGCAATCCGGAACAGCGACCATGTGACATACTCACGTACAATGGTTTTATTATATCACACTCTTCCTTTATTAAGAACACTTCGTCCCATTTTACTTCTTACATTTTTCTGACAAGGTTAGTGTTCACGCATACGTGCCCAGTAACGGAATTTGCCGCGGCTTCGCATTTAAATACGGCAAATTCCTGCTGCCACCACGTTCTCTTATGACACTTTCGATCCCAAATGTGCCTGCCTGTAAACAGTTCCAAAGAATATTCATAAGTATTTTTAATAAATATTTCATGTTGTGTAATACACCTAATATATGCTATGATAAAAATGATGTCGTTACGCATCACAACGCGTGCAACGTAACACATGGAGTTTATTGACAAAAGAGTTGAAAGGAAGTAACAAATGGGCGGATTTTTTGGTGTCACATCAAAAACAAACTGTACACTGGATCTTTTTTTTGGTACGGACTATCATTCCCATCTGGGAACACGACGCGGTGGTATGGCGGTTTATGGAGAAAACGGTTTCAGCCGTTCTATCCACAATATCGAGAATTCCCCGTTCCGTACAAAATTTGAGCACGATGTCGATGAAATGCAGGGTAACATGGGCATCGGCTGTATCTCAGATATGGAACCGCAGCCTCTGTTAATTCAGTCGCACTTAGGAAGCTATGCCATCACCACAGTCGGCAAGATCAATAATGAAAAAGAGCTGATTCAGGAAGCATTTAAGAACGGGCATATTCATTTCATGGAAATGAGCGGCGGCAAGATCAATGCAACCGAGCTGGTCGGCGCCATCATCAGTCAGGCAGATTCCCTTGTTGAAGGTCTGAAACTGGCACAGGAAAAAATCAAGGGTTCCATGACCATTCTCCTGCTGACCCCGGAGGGCATCTATATCTCCCGTGACCGCCTCGGACGTACCCCGGCGATCATCGGACGCAAAGATGGTGCGTTCTGTGTTTCCTTTGAAAGCTTTGCATACATCAACCTTGGATACACGGACTACAAAGAACTGGGACCGGGCGAGATCGTCCGCATGAACGCCGACGGCGTAGAGGTACTCAGCCCGGCTCGCAAGGAAATGAAAATCTGTTCTTTCTTGTGGGTTTACTACGGTTATCCGACCTCCTGCTACGAAGGAATCAACGTCGAGGAAATGCGGTACCACTGCGGTCGTATGCTTGCCAAACGCGATCAGTCCGACGCCGATCTGGTAGCCGGAATCCCAGATTCCGGTATCGCGCATGCAGTCGGCTACGCCAATGAATCCGGCATTCCATTTGCCCGTCCATTCATTAAATATACCCCAACCTGGCCGCGTTCCTTCATGCCGACCACCCAGAGCCAGAGAAACCTGATCGCACGTATGAAGCTGATCCCGGTAGACGCCCTGATCCGCGACAAGAGCCTGCTCTTAATCGACGATTCCATCGTCCGCGGCACCCAGCTCGGCGAAACAACCGAATTCCTGTATCAGAGCGGTGCCAAAGCAGTACATATCCGTCCGGCTTGTCCGCCGCTGCTGTTTGGATGTAAATATCTGAACTTCTCCCGCTCCAATTCCGAGCTGGACCTCATCACACGCCGCATCATCCGCGACCGTGAGGGCGACAATGTTTCCCCGGAGCTTCTGGATGATTATGCAAACCCAGACAGCCAGAATTATAAGGAAATGGTCGAAGAAATCCGTAAACGCTTAAACTTTACCTCCCTGCAGTTCCACCGCCTCGACGATTTAATCGAGTCGATTGGTCTGGAACCGTGCAAGCTGTGTACATATTGCTGGAACGGAAAAGAATAGTTATCAAAATGGCAGCCTGTCAGTTTTTCGCTGATAAGCTGCCATTTTATTATCTACTTCTGTCCCGTCACCATCATATAACGGTTATGTGCATCCTTCAGACAGGCAATGAGCGGCTTCTGGGTCAGTGCAAAATACCTTTCCCGGATACTCTGCTGCATCTCGTCCAAATCTGTTTTCAAACTCTTTCCAAGCAGCATCGACACAACAAAATTGCGCGTCACCGACAAAATCGTATTGCACTCCAGGTCCAAGATCTTTCCCGTCGCCCGTTCCACCACAAAACTCACGTAAAACTCGCCATGCAGGCTGTAAATCGCGTCCTCCTTGCTCGGCTTCGCCTGGCCGACAACCAAAATGGTATCATCCTTATACATTATATCGTTTCCCCTTTTCTTTGGAACTGCCGTAACGGTTCAGTCCCTTCACAATTACTGGTTTTATGATACCATGATCCGTGGAAAGGTACAAGCTACGCTTCCTCGGAACCGTATAAAATGTCATGAATTTCCTGTTCACTTTTGCCTGTTTTTTCAGCAATCGTTGATTCTGATTCACCGCTCATGAACAAACGAAAAATGGTTCTGGTTTGCTGTATGCCCTTTTCCATCCATCTTTCCGCCAATCCTTCACCCAAATTACACATCTGATTCAGCCTCCCTTCCAGTTCTTCTGTCATTGTGATCTAAAAAAGCTTTACCAATCTCCCAGCATTCCGTTTGTTTAAATGGCTGGATATAACGTAAACAGCAGCCTCCTCTGTGTTTCCACTGACAGGCTGCCATTTTAATTCATTTTTTTAATGCCTCAAATATCCGCTCCAATTTCTATATCTTTTATCTTCCAGCAAACCACACAAATAAGCACCTCCAAAAAATAAAAATATCTAAACCAGAAATTCAAGAACTCTATTTTCTCCCAGAATCGATATCTCCACCAATCTCTCGGTACCTCCTCCGTCCGCAAGACCCTTACAGTCGCTCCTAAGATTCCATACTCTTCTCCATTCATTATTTCGCCAAATGCTGCATCTGTTTTAAGGAACCTCTGAAACCATGTCCGATGTGGATATGGTATGCCTTTTATTACCATTTCTCCTTCATTTGAATCATCTATATACTCATCTGCATACACTTCTCCATAATGCTTATTTACATAGCTTTGATATTCCCGCAACAAAAAGCTTGACGCAAATAAAAACACAACTAAAAAGGTCCATTGAAGCACCTTTCTCATTTTTGCCCCCATCCGTCTCCCTTTCAAGTATCTGCTAAACTTAAATAACAGGAATCCCACAAGCAAAATACTAGCCAGATACGCTGGGATTCTCAGGGATGACCAGAATGGATAGTTTTTCATCCCATGCACTCCTACCAGAAAATATGGATCAAATAAGAACTCAATCGCGAATACATACGATATCACTGCCGGAACCATATTTAAAACGGCAAACACGATCATAAAATTGATAACTGTTTTTCGAAGCAAACTAGCTTTTCGTCTACTCATCCTCTTCCCCTGCCTGTAATCTTTTATTTTTCCAGACTATTGCCGGTATCCTTCCCTTCTTTCGATTTCTACAATTAAATCGCGGTTAGCCAGCCCATATTCATTAAATACAGAATCACTGATTATACTATGCTCCATATTTCGATAGCACTCATACTGCATATAAAATGGATAGTATTGCTTATTTTCGTTAAAAGCAAATCCATGTCTGGCGTATAATTCATTTCTGGCATACCCCAGCAATGTCTGAAAATCATATTCTTCGGAATTACGAAGCGCATAAACTTCCTCTTCCGTTAAATATCTTACATCACTATCAGGGAAAATGAAACCATTTTTGTCAAATATAGAATTATTTGATTCTGTTTCTATATCTTCTGATTGATAATTAGCTTCTGTCTGCGCATCTCCTATAACCCCGTTTAGTTCCATCAAAAATGCTATCAGCATACTAAAAACTATGCAGCTTAAAACTATGATAAGATTCCTTTTGGCTTTCATTAATTTTTCTTCTGTACAAGCTGTACTTTACCTGCTCTTTCATAATCTGTGATTGTATTTCCTATTTTCTTCGGAACCCGCATACATATCCAGATGGAATACACCTTTTTAATCTGGTTATAATTCTCCCCAGTAAATCCCACGCCCATCTGGGATCAAATCATCCGTAATGCATAATAGATTCCCCTCGTAACCAGATCGTATCCCGGGTAAAGCGATTTCTGCGCCTCGCTCCCAATCACAATCCCGACATTCTCATCCAATTTCGGATTTCTCACATAGAACCAAATATCATAGAACACGGCCTACTCATATGGAACGCAGTCCTCCGTGCTGATCCCCCGCATATCATATGGAAGCAGAAATTGCATTTTTTTCTGGCAGACAGTTATATGCACTTCAAAACAATAAAAATAGCACCGCCTTTCCAAAAAACGGTGCTATTCCCCCTTAACTATCCGATTTCTATATCTTGTATTTTCCAGCAAATCGACTTTTCGACTAATCATTTTTAGTCTCATATATAGAAACAGGCGCTTCCTCCTCTGAAAGAGCATATGCCTTGGGATTATTTTTCAATTTTTTCTGTTGTCTCCTATAATTTTCTATCGCCGATTCTGATATTCCCACAAGTCCAATATGTGCCAGTTGTCTATGAATAATTGTCGGAACCAGAAGGTATCCATTTGTTACCTGTTCATCCCATGAAAATCCTCTTTTTTGTCTCCACTCTGCCACCTGTTCTGCTGTATATGGACATACCAATCCCGGAAGTGATATCTGCTTCATTGCCAGAAGTTCATCTGCGATCTGAAAATTTATTTTTCTCCTTTCCTTATTAAAAACAATTTGCATCTTTTTTAACCTTTTTTCCTGAGCAGTCATATTATCTAACCGGAATTTCTTTTTTTCTTCCCATGACATTTTTTCAACCGCTCTCTCCATAATATCCTCATATGAAAGCTGAACCAAAGAACAATTTTTCAAATTCATTTCATCATTCTCAAATGAAATTCCATCAACCTTTAAACCATAATTTTCATACAATTCTAGTTTAATGTCTCTCATCGTCTTTCTGTCTGGATTCAGCTTCTTATCATTCGGAATATAATCATCGCAAAAATAGTATCTTTCCCCCTCCCATCGTCCCTTTTCTACTCCTGTCTTAGTTTGTTCACCAGTGCTTCGCTTCCTTTTTTCTTCCATACCAAGCATCGAATCTTGTCGGTCAACAAACTGTTTTCTATTTTCTATCACTGCCCTAAGCATAGCCTCTACATTACCAGACTTAAAATGTAGATAGTCTTCTATTGCCTGAGCTGTTTTAATCAGCTCCTCTGACAACTGATTAATTATGCTTGAAAACTCCTCCTGGTTCTCTTTTATGTAAATCAATCTTTGATACAATCTGTCGCTATATGGTCCTATATAATTTTCAACCTCACGATACGTATTTATTAATGTTTGCGTAGATTCGCCTAAATTTGAAATAATTTCTGGCATATTTTTTGCACACCGGCGAATCTCATAAACTGCATCTTTATTTATACATCGTATCATTCTTTCAAAGATATCTCCCTAAATTATTTTATTTAATTTGTAAAATGCCAATATTCAATAATCTGATCAGCCACTTTATTCAATATAGGTGGCAATTCTTTAATTGCTTCTGCAGCCTCTTCTTGCGCCTTTTTTACCCTCATAAACATTATTCTAAATTTTTCACTATGCGGTCCCATATACGCCTCATAAGCCTGATATGTTCTTAATAAGCGCTCTGTACTTTCTGCAATATTTTCCACCGCCACTGGCATACTTTCCGCAAATTCCTGTAATGCTTCAGCATTTTCTAACGTCAATCTTATCCCCATATTCTTATATTCCCCCTTCTTCCATTGTTCTCAATATCTCAATAATCCTTTTCATATGTTCTAATAAATCACTTTCCGTTTCCTCTGCTACCTTTGAGGTTTCGTCTAGTTCTTCAAGTGCTATATCTAGTTTCCTTATAGCCTTCTCAGCAATCTCGTCACTTCCCATTGCCATATCACACACATTCGCCGCATTTTTAAGAATTCTTTTTTGAGTGGTTAATTCCTCCCTATAATCATCCAACGCCTTAACCATTTTCTGAAACGCTTCTAACTCCACATATCCTTCCTGCATACCTTCACCTCTCTATCACATCAAATATTCATCTTCTTCAATACTTATCTTTTTTGCCCCATTTTTATCCAATTTCCATCCATCCCATGACAATCCTTCATGCAGATATGGACGGAACGATACCGTTTCAATTCCATTGGTATATCGAAATGTATGATTTTTAAGCTGCGTAATATATTCCGCTCCTGCCATTCCAGCCACTTCTATCGCACTGTTTTTCGACATTCGGAACAAGATTTTATGTTTAAATAACGATGTATCAAATTTACAGTGTTTAAATTCTTCCGATGTCTGAAATACCACAATAAAATGATACCCGTATCTTGGACCATGTGTGAAAATATATTCCAAATCTTTCCTCGCATCATATAACGATTTTTTTAATGTATCATCTATACTGACACTCTTCTCCCTTCCTTCCGAAGACTCCTTTTCATCCAAACCCTCTTTGTTTCCGGCCATGGCTTCCTTAAGCAATGTACTCCAATCCTTTTCTCCAGATTTTCTTCGTCCTATATTCGCTCCAAATACCCCTGCTCTCTCTGATTCTCCCACAAGCTCCTTCTGATGAGCCATTTCCTCTACCATTGTATCCATACCGCATAAAACAATATATCGGTTTCCCACAGTTCTTTCATTAATCAACTTTTTGATTCTTCGTATTTCCCCGCAGACATCTTCTAATTCTCTTGATACTTTTCGAACCTCCTGATGTGATTCCAAAACCATTTGACGGTAAATATCGTTTTTCTTTCCCGTCCACACATCAATGCTCGTATCAAATATCTCCAGAGATTTTGCGATTGACATTATTACAGATGTCGCTGCCATTTTTTCATTCGGATTTGCAACGACAAGAATGTTTTCACAAAATGTATTTGCAATCTCGATCGGATATAATGGATGCATTCTTCTTGCTTCTCCAGGAAATAACATCATATCATTTTCCATCATTGCTCTGTTTTTCTCGATATATTCCACCATAGCCGACTGTTTCGATACAAATGAATCATATGTATCACCATTTACAATGGTCGTTTTTTTATCAATATATGCCATCGTATCTTTTACATTGTATCTAGGTTCTATATGCAAAGTTGTATTTATTTTTTTAATCAATTTTTCCTGCTTCTCCATATCTGATAAATACAACACCTGAACCTGTTTCAAATGATTTCCACCATCTGTCATTGGCACACGAATTAAAGCATGATACCGAGGAAGTTGTTCCATCATCTGCTGATCCCTATTGCTTACTGTCCGCAAATCTAATGTTTGCCGTATCTCATTATACTCAGAATGCATTGCAACTCTCTGCTGAATTTGCTGCTTTGCAAAATCACTTAATCCCCGCGAACCGCTTGTAAATCCCTGATTCGAAAAAATAAAATGCATACCAAGCGCCGCCCCTTCAGCCAGCAACGCCTGCAACTTAAGAGAATAATCTTCTTTACCATACTTAACAGAATCCGCAATGATCTGTGACATAATCGAAAATTCATCAATCATCACTAAAAGCGCTGGCATATACGTTTCCTCTGGAACATAATCTAATTTTTTCCATTTTCCCTTAAATGCATTTTTACGCTTTATCATAATCTCTGTCAACCTGTCAATAATATCATAAACCATCTCCGGTGACTCGTCCAAAAGGATATATCGTATATGAGGCGGTGTATTTTCCATATACTGACTAAATTCTGTCATCTTAAAATCGATCAACCACAGCTCAATATCATCCGGATGATTGTACTTTATCAAACCTGTAAGTAATATATGTAATAAGTTCGATTTTCCCGCTCTCGCCGATCCACAAATAAATGTTGCGAAATTCTGATCCTCAAAATCCATTGTTACAATATTGCCATCTTCATCCACTCCATACGGAATTTTTTCAAGCCTTCTGATTCCTTTTTGATATCGAATCGGTTGATCAATTCCCACTCGCTGATCATAATCATTCCCCATATATTCTTGTATGATGTTGTTAGAAGCAAACACAACATACTT
>ULQE01010332.1_pt1 | contig 25929 bp, 23 predicted proteins | sample 1954171 | NCBI WGS metagenome assembly ULQE01 (sample SAMEA4835647, study PRJEB28245) | human gut metagenome | biome: gut microbiome; material: fecal sample | place: Denmark | collected 2008
TACTTATAAAGTCTAAAAAATATAAATAAGTAATATGCTTTGTGGAGGATTATATGGGATTTTTTGATAAATTAAGGGAGGGGCTTGGTAAGACTAAGCAAACATTAAATGAAAAGATTAATGATGTTTTTGCAAATTTTAGAAAGGTTGATGAAGATTTATTAGATGAATTAGAAGAAGCATTAATAATGTCTGATATTGGAATAGAAACATCAACAAAAATAATAAATGAATTAAGAATAAGAATAAAAAAAGAAAATATTCAAGATGAAGAAGCAGTTAGAAGAGTGTTAAAAGAAGAAATGATAAAATTACTTGATGTAGGTGATACTGCATTGGATTTAGCTACAGTTCCTTCTGTCATATTAGTGGTTGGTGTTAATGGAGTAGGAAAAACAACTTCTATTGGTAAGATTGCTAATAATTTAAAAAAGAGCGGAAAGGAAGTTGTTATAGCTGCTGCTGATACTTTTAGAGCTGCTGCTGTTGAGCAAATTGAAATATGGGCTCAAAGAACTGATTGCGAATTAGTTAAAAAAACAGAAGGTAGTGATCCAGCATCAGTTGTTTTTGATGCTATTCAAGTTGCTAAAGAGCAACAAGCTGATGTTTTAATTTGTGATACTGCTGGTAGACTTCATAATAAAAAGAACTTAATGGATGAACTTGCTAAAATTAATAAGGTTATAAATAGAGAATTGCCAGATTCATCAAAGGAGGTTTTACTTGTTTTAGATGGAACAACTGGTCAAAATGCTATTATGCAAGTAAAGGCATTTAAAGAAACAACTGATATTACTGGTATTGTTCTTACTAAACTTGATGGAACTGCTAAAGGTGGAGTTGTTGTTGGAATTGTTGCTGAAAATAAAATTCCAGTTAAGTTTATAGGCGTTGGTGAAGGTGTTGACGATATGGAAAAATTTAATGCGGAGGATTTTGTTTCTGCTATTATATAAATATTAATAAATGCATAGAAATCTGTAAATTTAATTTCATACAGGAATAAAGAAACAGATTTAGAAAAATGTCTGTTTTAGTAAAAAATGATGTAATTACTAATTTTGAAATCTTGTAAGAAAGGATTAGAAAAATGAAAGAAAAAATGAAGAAAATCGTATCGAGAAGAGCAATTGTAATATTTTTTTTAATAGTATATGCTCTAATAATTATGATTTCTACAAGAAGTGAGTATTTACAATACAAAGAAATAGGAGAGCAATATGTTTCTATATTTGAGAAAAATGTAAAAACAAAGTATTTAGTTTTCTTAGTAGCTTTTGTAATTTCTTATTTAGCTATTTTTATTTCTAATAAAGTGGTTAGAGGATTTTTAAAAGAGCTGTTTGATAAGGAGCAGAAGGAAATGCCTAAGCTTCCCAACAAATCAATTTCTTTTATTGTTAGTGTGATTGTTGCATTTGTTGCACAATGGACATTAACACAGAAGTTTTTGATGTTTACTAGTGTTGCTAAATTTGGAATAAATGATCCTGTTTTTGGAATGGACGTATCGTTTTATATGTTCCAAATTCCATTTATTAAAGCAGTTTTAATTTTTGCTATTGCATTTTTAGTGTTACTTACAGTATATATTTCAGTTTATTATATAGCAATAATAAATGTTTGTTTACAAGGTGTTGAAGCTAATGAGTTAAGAAAAAATAATTTTTTGAAACAATTATTTACTAACTTATTTATTATTGCATTTTTAATTGCATGCTTAATGATATTGAGTTCACAAGAAGTTGTTACAGGAAATCTTATTACATTGAAAGATGATGCTAGAACTGAGTTGGTTGGTGCTGGTTTGACTGAAGTTAAAGTAAAGGTACTAGGATATAAAATTTTAGCAGTTGTTATTTTGTTCTCATTATGCAGAGTTATAAAGTATTTAAAAAAATTTAAAGTTAAAAAGATTGTTTCTTCAATGCTTATAACTCCAATATATTTAGTTATTTTGTTTGTTGTTATGACTGGATTCCAATATATCTATGCAGAGCGAAATGAACTTGATAAACAGAAAAAATATATAGATGAGAATATAAAGAATACAAGAATAGCATATAGTGTTGATATTGAAGAAAAAGAAATAGATAATACTTCAACATTAGATGATATAACTATTTCAAAGAATGCCGATTTAATAAGACAAATTACTTTGCTTGATAAAGAAACAACTCTAACCAATTTGGTAGAATATAAAGATAATGAAGGATATTATACATATAAGACAACTCAAATAGGAAGATATAGAGTTAATGGAAGAATGAAATCTTTATATATTACTCCTAGAGAAATTATAAGCGGTGCTAATAGAACATACAATAATAAAACTTATCAATATACACATGGATATGGAGTGGTTATTTCAGATGCAACTACTGTAGATAAAACTACAGGTGGATTATCGTATATTCAATCTAAATATACAAGTGATGAAAATAAGATAAAAATTGCAGAACCGCGAATTTATTTTGGGCTAGCTACAAATGATACTATTGTTACAAATGTGAAAGATAAAAAAGAATTTGATTATCCAACTTCAACTACATCATATGAAGAAAATGAGTATGATGGAGAAGCTGGAATATCAGCTAATTTGTTTGATAGAGCAGTTCTTTCAATATCTGAAAAAAATTATAAATTATTATTTAACAGTAGTATGAATTCAGATAGTAAGATTTTGATGAATAGAAATATTCGAGATAGAGCTAAAGTTTTACTTCCATATTTACTATATGACGAATCACCTTATATGGTAATTAGAGATGATGGAGAACTTGTATGGGTACTAGATGCATATACAGTATCTAATAGTTATCCATATTCACAAAAAACAACAATTCAAGTTGAAGGAAAGTATAAACAAATTAATTATATAAGAAATTCTATTAAAGTAATTATTGATGCATATGATGGTACAACTAAATTTTATATAACAGATTCAACAGATCCTATAGCGATGTCATATTATAATATGTATCCAGAATTGTTTGTTGATAAAAATGAATCTATACCAGAAGATATTCAGAAAAATATTGTTTATCCTGAGTTTTTATACAAAATACAAGCAACAGTTCTAGAAAGATATCATAATGTAAATACTGAAATTCTTTATAGAAGTGATGATGTATGGGAAGCAGATAGGCAAATTGGTAGTGGTGATATGAATAAAATTTCAGTAGAACCATATTATACAGTTTTAAAAACATCAGATGCTACTAGTGAAGAGCTTGGACTTGTATTACCTTATACTAAGGCTAATAAACAAAGTTTAAATTCTTATTTAGTCGGAACTTATAGTGATGGAAAAAATAAATTAACGATGTATAAACTAATTTCTGATACAACATTACCGGCTATACAACAACTTAATGTTCAGATAGATCAAGATAAAACAATTTCAGATGAGCTCGAAAAGATTAACACAACAGGAACACAAATAATAAGAAAAACTTATATTGTTCCAATTGAAAATAGTATTTTGTATATTGAACCAGTATATCAAGTTTTATTAAATGAACAGTCAAAGGTTCCAACATTGAAAAAGGTTATAGTTGCATCAGGAACTAAGGTTGCAATTGGTGATGATTTGGTTGAGGCTCTTACAACGTTATTAACTGATTCAGCTGGTAAAATTGAATTTGTTAACACAGAAGATAAGCAACAATTAATAAATGCTATTATAAAGGCAAGCAAGAATTTAAAAGAATCAACAGAATCAAAGAACTGGGAGCTTATTGGTACTGATATTGAAAAACTACAAACGTTGATAGATCAATTAGAAGCGGTTGAAAAACAAAATACAGAAACTACTAATAATAAAAGTGGATTTTTAGATTCTAAAGAATAATGTTTTAGAAAACTTCAAACAATATATACATATATATTGTTTGGAGTCCTAAAATATGATAAGAAAAATTTTAAAAATTGTTGAGAAATTGAATAATTCGTTAGAAAATGCAAGAATTGTAGAGCTTATAGAACTGCTTGAGAGTAAAAGAAAAATATTTTTTAGAAATTTACTTGCTGGAATTTCAAGGGGATTAGGATTTAGTATAGGTTTTTATTTAATAACTGCTATTTTGATATATATATTGCAATATATTGTGAAGTTGAACATACCAATAATCGGAAAGTATATATCTGATATTGTTGAGATTGTACAAGCTAAAAATCAAAATTGATATTAATAATATTTTAGGAGAATTCTCCGAACTTCTTATAAAAGAAGATTCAGAGAATTTAACTATGGTATAAAAATAAATAAAAAGGTGGGAGAAAGTTTATGAATTTAGCAAACAAATTAACTATTTTTAGGATGATTCTGGTGCCTGTTATGGTGGTATTTGCATACATACCTATTGGTGGGGATGTGTATACTGTACCAGTTGCAATGCTTATTATGGATTTGATTTTTATAATAGCTTCAATAACTGATAAGTTAGATGGATACATAGCAAGATCTAGAAATCAGGTAACTACATTTGGAAAGTTTTTAGATCCTTTAGCAGATAAAATATTGGTTTTGACTGCAATGATATTACTAGTAGAAAGAGGATTGCTTCCAGCTTGGATTCCAGTTATTGTATTAGCTAGAGAATTTATTGTATCAGGTTTTAGACTTGTAGCTGTTGAGAAAGGTGGAGTCGTAATTGCAGCTTCAGTATGGGGAAAATTAAAAACTGTAACTCAAATGATTGCTCTTATTTTTGCTTTTATTGATGTCGGTGGTTTCTTTAATTTTATTTCAGGAAACTTATCAGGAGTTCATTTGGTTATAAATATTATTACTTCTGTAATGATGTCTATTTCTGTTGTTGCAACAATTTTCTCAGGTTGGGATTATGTTTGGAAGGGCAGAAGCTTATTTAAATAATAGAAAAGTTCTTCGAGTTTCCTATTTTTTAAATATAACAATGTATAGAAATTTGCTTTGCAAATTTCGCACACGAACAAAGAAGCGGACTAAAAAATTATAATAAGTGCAAATGTTATAAATAATTCGCTTTTGTGCTAGAAGAAAATGTTTAAGAATTATTGATTGGAGTGTTACATAAGATGACTAAAAAACAAGCAGAAAAAAGGATTAAAGAATTAAGAGAAATTACAGCATATCATGCTAAAAGATATTATGATGATGATGATCCAGAGATTAGTGATTTTGAATATGATATGTTAATGTTGGAACTTCGTAATTTGGAAAATAAATATCCAGATTTGATTGATTCAAGTTCATTAACGCAACATGTTGGAGGAACTGTTAAAGAAGGTTTTGAAAAGGTAACTCATGAAGTGCCTCTTCAAAGTTTATTAGATATTTTTAATTTTGATGATTTAAAAGATTTTGATGATAGAGTTAGAAAAGTTGCAGAAGAAAAAAATATTCCTTTAAAATATGTTGTAGAAACAAAAATTGATGGTTTATCTGTTAGTCTTGAATACAAAAATGGAATCTTTGTAAGAGGAGCAACTAGAGGTAATGGACTAGTTGGAGAAGATATTACTGAAAATTTAAAAACAATTCCTCATATTCCTAAAAAATTAAAGGAAGATGTTGATATTATTGTACGTGGTGAGGTATTTATTTCTAAAGCAGGATTTGATAAGATGAATGAAGAAAGAGAAATACTAGAACAGCCATTGTTTGCAAATGCTAGAAATGCTGCGGCTGGCTCATTAAGACAATTAGATAGTAAAGAAACTGCAAAAAGGCCATTAGATATATACATTTTTAATGTTCAAAAATCTGATACTATTAAATTTACATCTCATTACGAGTCTTTACTATATATGGAGAAGTTAGGATTTAATGTTAATCCTGTAAAAATTTTCTGCGAGAATTTAGATGAAGCAATTTCCGCAATTAATAAAATTGGTGAGGATAGAGAGAGTTTAACATTTGGTATTGATGGTGCAGTAATTAAGGTTGATGATTTACAATTAAGAGAAATCTTAGGTACAAATTATAAAACTCCAAAGTGGGCTATTGCATACAAATATCCTCCAGAGCAAAAAGAAACACTTTTGAAAGATATTGTGTGTCAAGTTGGTAGAACAGGAGCTATTACTCCAATGGCAATCTTAGAGCCTGTTAAAGTTGCAGGTTCAACAATTTCAAAAACTACTTTGCATAATGAAGATTTTATAAAAGAAAAAGATTTAATGATTGGTGATACAGTTATTATTCAAAAGGCTGGTGATGTTATACCAGAAGTAGTTGAGGTTGTTAAATCCAAAAGAGATGGTACACAAAAAGAGTTTAAGATGCCAACAAAGTGTCCAGTTTGCGGTGCTGATGCTGTTAGAGAAGAAGGAGAAGCAGTTTTAAGATGTATTGGAATTGAATGTCAGGCAAAATTGTTTAGAAGTATATGGCATTTTGCATCTAGAGAAGCGATGAATATAAAAGGCTTAGGATATTCAATTATAGAAGAATTTTTAAACAGAGATTTAATAAAGAATATACCTGATTTATATACATTAACTGTTGAAGATGTTAAAACTTTAAAAAAAGACGGAACAAAATTTGCTCAGAATTTGATAGATGCAATAGAAGAAAGTAAAAATAATGATTTGTATAGATTAATTAATGCGCTTGGAATTAGACATGTTGGTGTTAAAGGTGCTAAGAGTTTGGCTAAAAGATTTAAGAGTATGGATGAATTAATGAATGCTTCTTATGAAGATTTACTTGCTGTTGATGACACAGGAGAGATAACTGCACAAGCGATTTTTGAATTTTTTGAACAAGAACAAACGAAGGATTTAATTCAAAAATTAAAAGATGCAGGTGTTAATATGAATGCATTTGTTGAAGAAGGTGCGGATGATAGATTTGCTGGAATGACATTTGTGCTTACAGGAGCTTTGGAAAAATATACTAGAGATGAGGCTGGTGCAATAGTTGAAAAATTTGGAGGAAAGGTATCTGGTTCTGTTTCTAAAAAAACAAATTATGTTTTAGCAGGAGAAGATGCTGGAAGTAAATTGGATAAGGCAAATAAATTAGGAGTTACAGTTATTTCAGAAAATGAATTTGATGAAATGATTAAATAAAAGTTGATTGGTAGATAAAGAAAATATTATATTTTGGTTTTGAGTAACGCGCAGTTTGAAAGTTTTTTCGCTAACCTTCTAAACGAAGTTTAGTGAGTGGAAAAATATTTTAGCAAGGAACGAAAAAATAAATATAATATTTTCTTAACAAATTGACTTTAACATATGAAAGGAATGAAAAAAGATGGAGAACTATTCTTTTGAACAATTTTGGATGGATTTAAGAGATGGATATCAAATTTATTTTGATTATATGGATGTTAGATATTTGATTTATAAAATGCAAAAAAATTGCTATAAAAAAGAAATGATAACAGAACTAAAAAAATCACCTTTGCAAAAAAATGAAATTATTACTTTGAAAAGAGTTAAGGAATTATTTGAATTCATGAGTAATTTTGAGTATAAGGCATTTTAACTTGACAAAATTACATAATAATTTTAAAATAGATAGGAGTAAGCCGAATAGTCGCTGATGATAACCGTAAGGTTTCATGAGAGGAAAGTCCGGGCTCCATAGAGCAATGGTGCTAGATAACGTCTAGTGAGGGTGACCTTAAGGAAAGTGCAACAGAAAATAACCGCCAAGAAATTGGTAAGGGTGAAAAGGGGAGGTAAGAGCTCACCGGGGAAATAGTGATATTTCCTGTTCGTGTAAACCCCACCTGGAGCAACGCCACACATGAGTAAAAAGGTTAAAGACTGCTCGTCTCTTTTTATGTGTGTAGGGGGCTTGAAATATATAGCAATATATATTCTAGATAAATGGCTATTCAAGACAGAACCCGGCTTATAGACTTACTCTTAGTTAATAGGGATGATTTAGGATTTTAAAAAATCTTAAATCATCCCTATTAACATTAATTGTGTCTTGATTTTTTTAATATTTATATATAAAATAATTTTAGAGTATTTTATTAGAGGTTTATAATATGTTTGATAGATTTAAGAGTGAACGAGGTTTTATTGCGGTATATCTTTTAGTTGTGATGTTGATTTTATTAGCAATTGTTACAGGAAAATATCTGTTAGCTAATAAGCAATTAGAAAGCCAAATGGGAGCTTTAAAAAATATTCAAGATAAATATGAAAGAACAGAAAGTGAAGAACAAAGTAATTTATTAAATGTAATAAATTCTACAACTGATTCTATACTATCAGAAGATGATGATACTGAGTCTGAACCCAATAAGATTAATCCAATTACAATTAAGGATTCAAGTATTCAAATACCAATATATAACCCTGAAGCATTTACATATTTTAGATCAGGAAATACAAAGCCTTATTATATATATCAAGAGGGCGCTATGTATGTTGGGGGATATAATAAGAAATATAAATTAATGTCAGATATAGTAGTTGATTTTGATCAATCAACATTATATTCGGATTCTTTTTTAAGTAGTATTGATTTTAATAATCATGCTATATATACAAATGATGATAACTTTTTTTATGGATATAAAAAATGGCAAAATAAGTGGTGGTATGATCCATCTAAATAATAATTTAAAGTTGCATTTTGAAAAAAGAGTTATGAAACAATAATTTGAGTCGTAAGTCGTATTATGTGCGACTTATATTTTTTTAGAAAGAAGGGAATAAAATGCCGGAAGCACCAGAGATTACAGAAATGAGAAAAAATTGTAATGATAGAAATTATGTTTTGAAAACAGTAAATGAAAATGGAAAGTTATTAGAATTTGCTGCAGATGAATTCCATGATGATAGAGAAATAGTTTTGGATGCAGTTAAAAATAATCCAGAAGCCTTAGAATTTGCAAGTCCAAATTTAAAGAAAGATAGGGAAATAGTATATGATTCTGTTAGCAAACTTGGATGGACATATTGTTATGCAGATGAGTCTTTGAAAGAAGATAAAGAATTATTAATTTCTGGACTTGCAATTTCTGGACAGATTCTTTATTTTGCTTCGAAAAATATGAGAGATGATAAAGAAGTTGTTATGAAAGCGATAGAAAACAAACCTATAATAGTTAAATATGCAAGTAAAAGATTAAGAAGTGACTTAGATATAGGTTTGGAAGTTATGAAGAAGAATAAAAAATGTTTTAAATTTTTAGAGCCTGAGTTACAAGCAAATGAACAAATACAAGAAATAAAAAATGCAGAGTAGGAGGATTTTTTTACAAATGAATAAAGAGATTAATGGAGTAATGATGCAATATTTTGAATGGTATATGAATTGCAACAAAAATCTTTGGAATACAGTAAAAAAGAAGGGTGAAAAATTATCTAAATTAGGAATTACTTCGTTATGGTTACCACCAGCATATAAGGGAATAGGTGGAGAGAAAGAAGTTGGATATGCAGTGTATGATTTATATGATTTGGGAGAATTTGATCAAAAAGGGAGCATTGCAACAAAATATGGAACAAAAAATGAATATATTGATGCTGTTGTAGAATTGCAACAAAATGGAATTGATGTGTATGGAGATATAGTTTTAAATCATAAGATGGGAGCAGATAAATTACAAACAATTAAAGCTGTAAAGTGTAATTGGGATGATCATACAAAAGAAGAAGGAGAAGAGCAAACTGTTGAAGTATGGACCAAATTTATATTTCCAGGTAGAAATCATAAATACTCTGATTTTGAATGGAATTGGACGCATTTCGATGGTATTGATTATGATTATAGAACAAAACAAGTTGCTTTATATAAATTGAAAAACAAAACTTGGCAAATGGATGTTGATAAAGAACATGGAAATTATGATTATTTAATGGGGGCAGATATTGATTTTGCTAATCAAGAAGTTATTGATGAATGTATGAAATGGGGAAAATGGTATTTAGACACAACTGGAGTTAATGGATTTAGATTTGATGCTGTTAAGCATATTGAGTCGTCTTTTATAAGAGATTTTATAAGAGAGATGAGAAAATATTCTAATAAAAATTTATTTTCAGTTGGAGAATACTGGAATAGTAATATAGATGAATTAAAGAAATATATTGAAAAAACAGAAGGTGAGCTTAGTTTATTTGATGTACCACTTCATTACAATTTTTATCATGCATCACATTCGGATGGAAATTATGACATGTCTAAAATACTAGATGGAACATTGCTTAAGGAGAATTGGGGAAAAGCGGTTACTTTTGTAGATAATCATGATACGCAACCGGGACAAGCTTTGGAATCATGGATACCAGCATGGTTTAAAGAAATTGCTTATTCAATAATTTTATTTAACAGAAATGGATATCCTTGTATTTTTTATGGCGATTATTATGGAATACAACATGATAACATTCTTCCAATGGAGAATTTAAAAACAATGATGTTGTTGAGAAAAGAAAGGGCTTACGGGGAGCAAGTAAATTATTTTGATGATCCGGATATAGTCGGATTTACAAGACTTGGGGATGATGATCACTATAAGTCTGGGATGGCAGTTATTATTTCTGATAGATGTGAAGGAAGAAAAAGAATGTATGTTGGAAAGAATTTTGCAGGTGAAAAGTTTGAAGACGCATTAGGACATAGAGAAGATGAAATAGTAATTGATGAAGAAGGATTTGGAAATTTTGTTGTCAATGGTGGACAAGTATCAGTCTATATTAAAATATAGAACAAAAGTGGATATTTTTAATATTTGTGCATATTGTAATATATAAAAAATCATATTAAATTTTTCTAATTATCTTTTTAAAAGGTATAAGAAAATTTAATATGATTTTTTTATCCTTATGGATAGAAGGAAAGTTAAATATTTTGTGGATTTATATCATAAATAATTTTGAAGTCTGAAAATTCATCTAATTTATTTTCGTCTAAGCAAAGTAGATAGTCGTTAAGTTGCTTTTTAGTTTTACAAGCGGCAATAATTGCTGGGTTCAAATTAGTTTTAAATGTTAAAGAAATTGCTTTTTTTAGTGCTTCAAATGTTGTAGAAGCTTCGCGATCTCTATATAATGCATATGTTTCTCTAAATCTTGCAAAATTTTGGTTTGCCATGAAGTAATTTAATGGACGAATGAATTCTTTTTCAATAACGTTTTTGTAAGAAAAATAAGACGTAGGATATTGAGCCATGAATTCATTTAATTCTGCCTTCTTATATGGTAAATATACTTTATTTTCTTTTTCAGATATTATTAAGACTTTATTTTCTGTTGAAGTTAAAATGTCAGAGTATGATGTTTCAATAGTACCATCAGTAGCATTAGGATAAATTAAGTTTAATGATTCATCAAGATCATTTCCTAGTTCCATTCCAAAAGTAGTAAGCAAAAGTTTTGTGGAATGATAATAGGTAAATGTGTTTATAGTTGTATTATTTTGTACGAAAATTTTACCTAAATCATCTAATAATTCAATGTAGTGATTTATACTTTTGTTTATATCAGATACGATGTTTTGAGTTTGATTATCATCAGCAGAAAATGCTAATGATAATAGTTTGGCGCTAAGAGATGATAAAGTCGATTTTAAATCTTTTAGAATATCAGTATTTTTTTCAAGCAAAGAATAAATATTTTTTACCTCAACAAAATATTCTTTATTGGTATTTGAAAAATCTTTGGATGTAAGTGTTGCTAAGAATAAGGAATATTTTTCTTCTTTAGCTTGGTTTTTTTCTAAAAGAGTTTCAATTTTTAATAATTCTTGGTTTAAATTTTTAAAAAAGTTTAAATTTTCATTTGAAAAAAATTCTTTTAAATCATTTGTATTCTCTGTATTCATTTGTAATCTCCAATTAAATAAATTTACACATAAAATTATATCAAATAATTATTTGTATATGATAAATGTAACAAAAAAAAGAAATAAAAGAGATAAAAGATAAGAAAAAGTAAATAAAATGTAATATTATGCAAGAATTTATATGATATACTGTATACATCTAAATATAGAGGAGGATTAAAATGAAAAGTGGTACAAAAGTTCTTATTGTTGCGTTAATAGTTATGATGTTAGCGCTAGCAATAGCATATGCTTCTTTTAGTGGAGTATTAAAAGTTTCTGGAAAGGCAGATGCATCAGGAAAATTTGAAGTTGTTTTTACAAATGGTTTAGTCTCAACAGCAGATCATGGAACTGCTAAAATAGATGCTACAGATGGTACAAAAATGACGGCAAATATTAAATTAGGATATCCTGGAGATGGTTGTTATGTTACAGCAACTGTTAAAAATAATGGAACCGTTCCAGCAAAATTAACAGGATTTAATTTATATAATAAAGGAACAACAACATCATTTTCAAACAATGATATTGAAGTTTTGATTCCAAACTTAGATACATCAGGAAGCAAAGTATTAGAAAGTGGAGAATCTACGACTATTTCATTTACTGTTAAGTGGAAAAAAGATTCAACTGCAAAATCAGCTACAGCTGAATTTGATATAGAATTAGATTATGAACAAGCTACAGAAGAATTTACAGGAACAGCATCAAATGTAAATACAAAAAACTAATGATTAAGGTGAAATAAAATAATGTTACAAAAGTCAAGAAATATTACAATCTTGATGCTTGCAATATTAGCAACATATTCCATTATAGCGAATTACAGTTTAGTAGGTTACGGATTCAGGTATTACTTTATTGTTAATCCGCTATTTTGGATTATTTTTATAGTAGCGATTTTTATATGTACGTCTAAGAAAAATGAAGGTGTAAAATTAAAGGAAAATATTTTTACTTATTCTTTAATTGCAGCACTTGTAAATATTGGTGTGTATATTTTCTCAGAAGTATTTATTGAAATAGGTAAAAATCCATATTCAATGTCATTAAAAGGAATTTTGATGAATGCATATATATTTTTTTTGCCGATAGTTGCTAAAGAGTATACAAGATTTAGAGTAATTAACAATGTATATGAAAAAGATAAAAAATATATTGCTGTGGTTGCGACAATAATTTATGCAATTTCTGATATTAGTATGAATGATTTAGCGGATAGCAGTAATGTTATGAAATTTATTTTTGCAGATATAATTCCTATAATTTCAACTAATGTTATATGTACATATATTGCAATGAATCAGTTTTATAAACCTGCAATATGTTATAGAGTTATTACTTTTTCATATTGGATTTTAGCACCGATTTTACCTAAAGTTCCATGGATTATGAAGTCAGTTATAGACACAATAATTCCTGTTATTTTGTTTATATATATTCGTTATTTAAAAAATAAAAATGATGTTCAAAAAAAGAAAAAAACGATTGAAAGTACAGATCCTAAGAGTATTATTCTTCTTGTTGTCGTTGTAGTTTTAATATTATGGTTTGATATGGGATTATTTCCTATTAGACCATCGGCGATTGCAACAGGAAGTATGGAAAAAACTTTGATGGTTGGTGATGTCGCAATTTTAAAGAAATGTACAGCTGAGGAATTGGAAGTTGGAGATATTGTACAATATCAAAAAGAAAATTTTACGGTTATACATAGGGTTATTTCAAAATATACGGAAAAAGGTAAAATTTATTTTATTACAAAAGGTGATAATAATAAAGATGCTGATTTTGAACCGGTTGAGGAATCACAAATTATTGCAAAAGAAATATTTTCTATTAGATATTTAGGATTGCCAGCAGTATTTTTAAATAATTTAAATAAGATATCTGTGCCAGATACATCAAGTATTGAAAAAGGAATGTAATTACGAAAGAGGAGAGATAATGAAAGAGAATAAAAATAAAAAAGTTAAAATAAGAAAATCACTTAGATATGCTTATATTATAGTTCTTTTAGCTATTATAGTAACTTCATTATTTGTTTTATACCAATCTTTTAATCTTGTTGATAAGAAAAATTTTGTGAAAACTAATATATATGAATATAATAACAAATATTTATATTCTTATGATATTGATATGATTGATAATGATTATATTGCCAAGGAAAATGTTCCTGACGAAAATATTTATGTGACAGAATTGATGAATAAAGCTAATATAAATATGAGTTATGTTTATACTGCCAATAAATCTGAGAATATAACTTATAGTTATAAAATAGTTGGAAATTTAGAGGCTACATATTCAAAAGATGGTGACGAGCAAAAGGTTTGGAAACAGACAGATGTTATTTTATTGCCTGAAGAAAAAAATATTTCATCAGACAAAATTGAAATTAATGAAAATTTCGAAGTTGATCTAAAAGATAAAATAAAAAAAGTAAGAGATTTCCAAGAGAATTTTGGAATGCAGGTTCAAACAAAATATATTATTCAAATGGAAATTGTTACAAGAACGATGGTTGATAATCAAGAAGTTATGAATATATATACACCTGATATTGTTTTTGATATTACATCAAAAACAACAAAGATAAGTTCTACAACAGGGGATACAGCTAAACCTCAAATTGTTACAAAGATGATACCTGAAAATGATGCATATGGACAAACAAGAACTGGAGTTGCGACTTGTACATTTGTGCTTGCAACAGTTTTATTAATAGTTGTATTTGTGAAAACTACAAATGGTAATGTCGTTAGAAATCAATATAAAGTAGAATTAAATAAGATTTTAAAAGGTTGCAATGAAAAGATAGTAGAAGTTAGTTCAAAGATTGATACAAATGGACAAGGAATAGTTGATGTTGTTGAATTTGAAGAAATTATAAAAATTTCTGAAGAATTGTTTAAACCAATTTTGTATTGGAACAATGAAGATGAGGAAGAAAGTTGGTTTTGTGTATTAGGTAATAATATGGTTTATAGATACATATTAAAAAGATAAAATTTAGAAATGGATTTTTAGGTATGGGGAAAAAGTATAGTTTAAAAAGAAAACATACAATGAGTACTTTAGCGATAATTCTTATTGTTCTAGCTTTTTTAGTAGTTATAAATGTTGGATATTCGCTTTGGAGCTCAAAATTGAATATTTCTGGAACAGTTACATTGGATTTTGATCCACCTTTAATTGAGGTAAGTGTTGTTCCAATTGGGGATAATAGATATGTAAATATATCTGGTTTAACTAATGATTCTGGTATAGCATTATTTGATTTAGTTTCAGAAGAATATAAGGAAAATGAATTAGTTACTACTTTGCGTGTTCATAAAAATTCTTTATCAGATTGGATTTCTTCTGATTTGATGGTTAATTTTTCACTTAAGAATATATCAAAAAACGGATACATATATACAGATGGAAAGGTTTCTCAACTTGAAGTTTCTAATCAAGGAGAGGCTTTGAAGAATGTAAATGCAAGTATTGTTCCTACTACTGTTTCTGCTAATCAGAGTTCGATTTTTAATTTTTCTGCTAGTGTGAATAGGTCAGAAGTAAAGGGTTCTGCTTATTATAAATATGCTATAACGTATAAAGTTGATGGTGTTGAGAGATATTTCTTTTATACTATAAAGATTTTAGAATAATAATTGATTGGATTAAAATATTATATTTAATTTTAGTTCCTTGCTGAAAAGATTTTACCGCCTACTAAACTTCGTTTAGAAGGCTGGGTAAAAACTTTCAAACTGCGCGTCACTAAAAATTAAATATAATATTTTTTTGTCTGCAATTAGTTACTGCAAAAGAAAAATAGATGAAATGTTTTTGTAACATTTTTGAAATGCAAATAATATAATAAAAATTAAAATATCTCTTGACAGTTGAATAATCATTCAACTATAATAATAGTGTAAACAGTTGAATACTCATTCAACTAACAGGAGGTATTATGGAAGAGCAGGAATGCGAAGTATTGCATGAGGAAGTCGTGCAAACAGTAAAAAAACAAATGCTTGAAGAAGATATATTATTTGATGTTTCTGATTTTTTTAAAATGTTAGGAGATAGTACTAGAGCCAAAATAATGTGGGCATTAGATAAACATGATATGTGTGTTTGCGATTTAGCCGCATTACTAGGAATGACAAAATCAGCTATATCACACCAACTAAAAACTTTAAGAGATGCAAATTTAGTAAAATTTAAAAAAGATGGAAAGTTGGTTATTTATTCTTTAGATGATGACCATGTTAAGGATATTTTTGAAAAAGCACTTGAACACGTTTTAGAAGGAAAAGAAAATTTATAATTATCATAATATAAAAAAGAGGAGGATTTAAAAATGAAAAAAGTATATTCAATTGAAGGTATTGACTGTGCAAATTGTGCAGCTAAAATCGAGGATAAAATAAATAGAATGAAAAATATAGAAGAGGCAAATCTTAATTTCATGATGGGAAAATTATCAATAGAATTTAAATTATCAACAGATGAAGAAGTTGAAGAAATAATGGAAGAGGTAAGAAAGCTTGTTAAGAAATTAGAACCAGATGCTGTTATTTATTAATTAAAATACTGGGGGATAAAATTGATATGAAAAAGAGTTTTATATTTAGAATTATTACATGTTTAATTCTTGGAATAGGTGGCTTTGCTGTTGAACATGTGGCAATAAATTATAATAATGAAATTTCAATTGCGTTATACATTTTGGCATATTGTGTTATTGGAATAGATATTGTTTTCAAAGCAATTAGAAATATATTTCATGGAGAAATTTTTGATGAAAATTTCTTAATGGTTGTTGCAACACTTGGTGCACTTGCAACTGGTGAATATCCTGAGGCAATTGCTGTTATGTTTTTGTATCAAATTGGAGAAGAATTCCAAGATATTGCTGTTGGAAAATCAAGAAATGCAATTAAAGAATTAATGCAAATAAAACCAGAATATGCAAATGTTTTAAGAAATGGAGAGACAGTACAAGTAAAACCTGAAGAAGTAGAAATAGGTGAAACAATTATTATAAAACCAGGTGAGAAAGTTCCTTTAGATGGCAGAGTAAAAAAAGGAACATCTATGTTAGATACAAAAACAATTACAGGAGAGTCTGTTCCAAAGAAAATTGTTGAACAAGAATTAATCTATAGTGGAAGTATAAATCTAAATGCTGTTTTAGAAGTTAAAGTTACTAAAAAGTTCGAAGATTCAACTGTAGCTAAAATTTTGGAATTGGTTGAAGAGGCTACATCTAAGAAAGCAAAGACAGAAAAATTTATAACAAAATTTGCAAGATATTATACACCTACTGTATGTTTATTTGCATTAGCTTTAGCTCTTGTACCAACATTAGTATTTAAACAAGAACTTATGACATGGGTGTATAGAGCATTAATCTTTTTAGTTATATCTTGCCCATGTGCACTTGTAATATCTGTTCCTCTAGGATTTTTTGGAGGTATAGGTGGAGCTTCTAAAAAAGGTATTTTAATAAAAGGAAGTAATTACCTAGAAGCATTGTCAAAAGCTAAGTATGCAATGTTTGATAAAACTGGAACAATAACAAAAGGCGTTTTTGAAATTCAAAAAATAAATCCAGTTGATATTTCTGAAGAAGAACTTATTAGAGTTGCTGCTCATGGAGAGAAATTTTCTAATCATCCAATTGCTTTGTCAATAAAGAAAAGATATAAAGGAAAATATGATGAGAGTAAAGTAGAAAATTTGGAAGAAATATCAGGAAAAGGTATAAAAGCTAGAATATTCTTCCAAGATACATTAATAGGAAATGCTAAATTACTTCAAGAGAATAAAGTTAAATTTAAACCTGTTGATGAAGCTGGAACTGTTATATATGTTGCAATTGAAGGACAATATAAAGGATATATTTTAATTGCTGATAAAGTTAAAGATGATTCGAAAAAAGCAATTGAAGATTTGAAAAAAGAAAAAATAAAGAAAACATATATATTAACAGGTGATGAAAAAAGAATTGCTGATAAAATTGCACAAGAAGTTGGCGTTGATGAATGTAAATCTGAATTATTACCTGATCAAAAACTTGAAAATCTAGAAACTATTCTAAAATCAAAAGGTGAAAAAGAGAAAGTTATTTTTGTTGGCGATGGTGTTAATGATAGTCCTTGCTTAGCTAGAGCTGACATAGGTATAGCTATGGGAGGAATTGGCGCAGATGCAGCAATTGAGGCTGCAGATGTAGTTATAATGACAGATGAACTTACAAAAATCGCTCAAGCAATTAAAATTTCTAAAAAGACAATGAAAATTGTTAAACAAAATATAGTATTTGCACTTTCTGTTAAAATAATAATTTTAGCACTTGGAGCACTTGGATTTGCAAATATGTGGCTTGCAGTTTTTGCTGATGTAGGCGTTTCTATGATAGCAATACTTAATTCAATGAAAACCCTAAAGGGGTAATAAAATTTTGCCTTCGCGTAGCAGAATTTTTTGCAATAATATAAAGCATAAATATTTTGAATTTATTGTAAAAATATTTATGCTTTTTTATATGCTCAAAGGTTGATATTTTAATATAGATTTGATATAAATATATAATGTCAAAGGAGGTAAGAAATATGCCAATTTTAGTAACAGGTGGAACTGGATATATAGGGAGTCATACAGTAATTGAATTATTAAAAAATGGAGAGAAAGTCGTAGTAGTTGATAATTTATCAAATAGTAAAATTGAAATGTGTGATAAAATAAAAAAATTATCTGGAAAGGATTTTAAATTTTATGAAGTTGATTTATTAGATAGAGAAAACTTAGAAAAAGTTTTTAAAGAAAATGATATAAAAGAAGTTATACACTTTGCAGCTTTAAAGGCGGTTGGTGAATCTTGTGCTAAACCAATAGAATATTATCATAATAATATTACTGGTACACTTATATTAGTTGATTTGATGAGAAAATATGGATGCAAGAAAATTGTATTTAGTTCATCAGCAACAGTTTATGGAGATCCAGAGACTGTACCAATTAAAGAGGATTTTCCATTATCAACAACAAATCCTTATGGAACAACAAAATTAATGATAGAAAGAATTCTTGAAGATATTTATAAAGCAGACAATGAGTGGTCAGTTATTTTATTAAGATATTTCAATCCAATTGGAGCACATGAAAGTGGGGAAATAGGTGAAGATCCTAATGGAATACCAAATAATTTGATGCCATATATTAATTATGTTGCATGTGGTAAATTGGATCATTTAAATGTTTTTGGAAATGATTATGACACACCAGATGGAACAGGAGTTAGAGATTATATTCATGTTGTTGATTTAGCACTTGGACATATTAAAGCTATTGAAAAAGCTAGAGATTTCCATGGTGTTGAAACATATAATTTAGGAACAGGAAAAGGATATTCTGTACTTGATATTGTAAAAGCTTTTGAAGATGCAAATGGAATTAAAATAAAATATGAAATAACAGAACGTAGACCAGGAGATGTTGCAGAATGTTATGCAGATCCAACAAAAGCAAAAGAAGAATTAGGCTGGGAAGCAACACGTGATTTAGAGCAAATGTGTAAAGATTCATGGAGATATACAGAAAATAAGATAAACGAGAAGTAGAGTAATGAAGAAGTATTGTAAGAAAAGAATTTTATTTGCACTTTTAGTAATAGTATGGATGGTAACAATTTTTTGCTTTTCAAATGAAAACGGAGAGACATCACAAGGGACAAGCGATATTATTACAAATGCTATAATAAATATTAATGAAGGGTTAGAAAAAAATCGAGAAATAATTAGTTTCTGTGTTAGAAAATTAGCTCATTTTTCAATATATTTTGTTGGCGGAATTTTATTATTTGAATTTTATAATACATTTGAAGTAGCTGATAAGAGAGTATTTGGAATGAGTGCATTAACAGGAATAAGTTATGCATGTTTTGATGAATTTCACCAATTATTTATATCTGGAAGATCGGGACAATTTAGGGATGTATGTATTGATTCAACTGGTATAATAGTTGCATTAATTATAATGATAGTAATAGCTAATAAATGCAAAAAGATAAAAAAAATACATCTAAAAAAGAAAGGGAATAAAAAATGATTGATGTGGTTGTGGCAGTTTTTAGAGACAATGAAGATAGAGTATTGATAGTACAAAGAAATTTTAAAAAGCATCATGGAGGTTTTTGGGAGTTCCCTGGGGGAAAAGTTGCAGAAAAAGAAACACGTAAACAGGCAATTGTAAGAATTATAAAGGACGAGCTAAAACTTGACATAAAAGCTGATAGAATTTTTTGTCAGATTCCATTTTTTTATCCTGATGAAAAAGAAGTTAATTTAATTGGAATTGAATGTAATATATTAGATGGTGAAGTTAAATTATCAAATTATGAAGATGCTCAATGGGTTAAGATTGATGAATTAAGAAAATGGAAGTTGATATTGCCAGATTGCCGGTATTTCGGCAGTATTGAGAAACGGACTGGAAAATGAAGACAGAAAACCTAAATATGTTAGATTCTCTAAAGGAAAGTTTGAAGATGTTCCAAGTTTTTTAACAACAAATGAGGTCATAATGTATTAAAAACATATTATATTTTGAAAAAGTTATTATAAAGGGGAGTTATTGTTGGAAAGAAAAAAAGTTTTAGAATGCCGTGACTTACATAAAAAGTTTGGCAAAAAAGAAATTTTAAAAGGAATTTCATTAGAGGCAAGCGAAGGTGATATCTTAGGTTTTATAGGTCCTAACGGTGCTGGAAAAACTACTACTATAAAACTTATTTTAGGATTGCAAAGTATAACAAGTGGAAATGTAATGATTAATGGATATGATGTTCAAAAGGATTTTACTAATGCAATTAAAAGGGTCGGTACTATTGTTGAAAATCCAGATTTGTACATGTATATGTCAGGCTATGATAATTTGAAAATGATTTCAAATTTATATAGTGGAGTAACAAAAGAGCGAATTGACGAGGTTATTAAGCTTGTTGGCTTGGAAAATAGAATTAAAGATAAAGTTTCAAAATATTCATTGGGAATGAGACAAAGATTAGGAATTGCACAAGCAATTTTACATAGACCTAATTTGCTTGTTTTAGATGAGCCTACTAATGGACTAGATCCGGAGGGAATAAAACAGATTAAAGATTTGATTGTAAAACTTGCAAAAGAAGAAAATATGGCAGTTTTAATTTCAAGTCATAATTTATTGGAACTTGAAAGTTTTTGTACGAAGGTTACTATAATAAAAAATGGCGAAATAGTTGAAACATCAACGATTGAAGAAGCTAAGAAAGTTAATAAAGAGAGTATTTATCATTTTGTTGTTGATAAGGTTATTGAAGTTTCAAATGTTCTTGAAAACGAAGTTGAAAGAATTGATGATGAAAATATTCAAGTATACGCTAAAAAAGAAGAAATACCTGAAATTATCGAAAAATTAGTTACCTCAGGTGTAAAAATATATTCAGTGTATCCAGAAGAAATGAGCTTGGAAGATGCATTCTTAAAAAAGACAGGGGGTAATGTAATTGATTGATTTAATTAGAAATGAATTGAAAAAAATAACTAAGAAAAAAGTTATATATATAATGTTTTTGGTTACATTATCTTTTATGATTTTAATAAATATTGTTGGAAAGAAATTTCAAAGCACATCATATGTTATATATGATGATGAATCTATGAATTATTATAAAGAACAGTTAACTCCTGAATTAGAAGCTTCTGACCCAGATTATTATGCAGATTGCAAATCTATGTATGATTCATATGAGTTAGCCAAAAAATATGATGAAGATAGTTGGCAAAGACAGGTTATTAGCCAGAGAATACAACCAACACTTAAAAAGATATATCTAGAAAAAAGTGGTGAGGACTATGAAATAGCTAAAGCGGAATATGATAAGTTGATTAAAGCTTTGGAAAATAATGATTGGAGAAGCTTTGTACAATATGATTTAGATAAGACTAATTTACAGATTGAATTAATGTCAGAAGAAAAAAATAATAACCAATTAGAAAGTTTAAAAGATATTAAACAAACTTTAGAATGGAGATTAGAAAAGAATATACCTTATGATAATTCTGACTTAAATACATATTTACAATGTTGGCTTAGTGCAAGAGATAGCATTCGCCAATATAAAGACAATAAAAACCCTTCACAAACAGAGAAAGTTTATCATCAACAAGATGTAGCAACAGAAGCAATTTCTAGATATGCAATAGAAAATGGAATTGATGGAACTATTTCAAATCAAGGTAATTCTAATTTAAAATATGGATTAGCAAATAGTGCTAAATCAGAACTATTTGATGCATTTTCAGGATATTCTTTGTTTATAATTATTTTAATTATAATAGTAGCAGGAACAATAGTGAGTGAAGAATTTAACAAAGGAACAATTAAATTATTATTGGTAAGACCATATTCTAGAGTTAAAATTTTACTTTCAAAATATATAACATGTTTAATTGTTTTAATATGTTCAATTATTTTTGTAGCTTTGATGCAGACTGTTGTTGGAGGAATTGTTTATGGATTCGATAGTTATAGAAATCCAACAGTTATGTATAATTATACAACAAATTCTCTTAATGTTGTTAGTATGACAGGTGCACTAGCAACTATGGCAGTAGCTATTTTACCAAAATTAATATTATTAATGACATTAGCATTTACTTTAAGCACAGTGATTACAAGTTCACCAGTTGCAATTGCCATTCCATTATTAGGATCAATGGTAGAATCAATAATAAATCAATTAGCTATAATGTATGAGAAAGCTAATTTCTTAAAATACTTTGTGACTCCAAACTGGGATTTTTCACAATATCTTTATGGAGCACTTCCACAAATGAAAGGCATAACGGTAGGATTTTCAGTATGTATATGTTTAGTATATTTCATTGTAATGATGGCTTTGAGCATATGGAATTTTAAGAAAAAGAATATAAAAAATATTTAAAGAATAGGAGAGAAGAATGAAAAAACTTGAGAAATTTTCTGCAAATGAACAAAATCTAAAATGGAAAAATATGATTCAAAGAGAAATACCTTTGTATCATAGAAATAATGATGTTCGTTCTGAATTTGAACGTGACTATACAAGAGTTGTACATAGTACAGCATATAGAAGATTGAAGCATAAAACTCAAGTATTTTTCTCTCCTGAAAATGATCATATTTGTACACGTAGTGAGCATGTTACTCATGTGGAATCTATTAGTTATACAATTGCAAATTATTTAGGACTTAATACAGAATTGACAAAAGCAATAGCAACAGCACACGATATTGGACATAGTCCATTTGGGCACCAAGGTGAGAAAATATTAAGTAAAATATCTCAAAGAGATATAGGTGAAAAATTTTGGCACGAACGCCATGGAATGATAATGGTTGATAAAATTGAATTACTTGAAAATCCAAATAAAGAGAAATGTAATTTAGATTTAACATATGCTGTTAGAGACGGAATAATTTCTCATTGTGGTGAAATTGATGAGAATATGTTAAGACCAAGAGACGAGTTCATTAATTTATATGATTATACTTATCCAAATGAATATGCTCCATATACTTGGGAAGGATGCGTTGTTAAAATATCTGATAAAATTTCTTATTTGGGAAGAGATATTATTGATGCAGTAACACTCGGAATTTTGGATAAAAATAATCAAGAGATTGAAAGTAATACTGTTATTATAAATGATTTAATATATGATTTATGTGAAAATTCTAATTTCGAAAAGGGATTATGCTTTTCAGATGAAATGTTTAAGAAGCTTAATGCTCTTAAAAAATTTAATTATGAAAATATTTACCTTTCAGATAGAACAGTAGTATGTAATCAATATTTTGAGTTGATTATTAATACGATTTATAATTTGTTAAAAGAGTCTTTTAGAAATAGGAAGAAGGCTGTGGACGTTTGCCATGAGTTGGTTGAGGATTTTGAAGATTGGCTATCCAATTATTGGAATAAACGAAGAGATGAAAAAAATAAAAATAGTATAATTTTTGATATTGATGATGAAAAAGAATTTTGTAGGGCAATTATTTATTACATTGCAGGTATGACGGATAATTATGCTATTGATACATATAATAAAATAATAAGGTTTTAAGAATAATACCAATAGAAAAATTCATATTAAATTTTTGAATCACCGCGCAGGGACCAAACGAACGAATTGACCATGGGGACGTCCTTTTTGACACACAGAAATTATTGCAATAAAAAACAATATATTTCATTTTTTAGTGACGCGCAGTTTGAAAGTTTTTCCCTAACCTACTAAACGAAGTTTAGTGGGTGGGAAAATATTTTAGTAAGGAACAAAAAATGAAATATATTGTTTTTATATAAAGTTTCAGGTAGTTGTCAAAAAGGACGTCCCCATGACAACTTACATAATTTCTGGATTGTCTTCGATTATTTTGTCGATGATGTTTTGGTTCGTTTTAAATGGAATTGCGTAACCTTTTAACGAAACGGCTTTGTCAAATAGGGAAGGTGAGTCTTCATTTACATAGATTTTTGCTTTTCCTTTGCCATTTTTTGCTTCTTGAATAAGATTTGATACTGGTGAGTTACCGTCAAAGGCCATTACGACTGAGTTTCTTCTTTCAAAGATTTCATAATTAAAGCTTTTGTAAATTCCCATTTCATCGCTTTCAATTGAAATGCTAATGCCATCGATATTTTCTTGTAAAATGTTGTCTGAATCTGTTTGTGAAATCATTTTTGGAACAATAGCGTTTATTTCAAAGTGTTTGTTCATGTCTTTATTTAATTTAACAATTTCTTTTTCATATCCTTGCATTTTATGTCCAATTACGAAGTATGCTTTGTTGGAATCAACTTTTGATAAAAGTTGTTTTAAAAGTTCTTTACCTTCAGGAGTAACCTCAGTGTATCTACCTTTTTTATTAAAACTACCGCCAGCAATGATGATTGGAACTTTGTCTGTTGGTAATTGTTTTATTTTTTGACTTAGAACTTCTTGTGTTGCAAGGTTTGTATTTATTCTCATTTCTGTTTTATTTTGTTTACCTTTAATATGATTTTCTTTTTCAAGTTCAGATAATGCTTCTGTGATATTTCTTCCATTTAAGAATTTTTTAAAGTCTTTTGATTTTTTTTCAAAATATTTATTACTTATGTCAATAACTTCATCTTCAACTTTTCTCATTTTTGCAAAATCATTATTATTAAGATGAAGTAGGTTTTGAAGAGCTAATTGTTCATCAATTGTATCAATACCGTAGAATCCGCATCCATCAGTACCTTGAACGCATTTTATACCAGCATCTAAATATTTTTTAACTGGATGTAAGTTAAGATTGCTTAAATTGTTCAATCTTACATTTGAACTGATTTGAAATTCAAGAATTATATTGTCTTTTTTTAGTTTTCTTAATAATTTTTTACCTTCTGGGGAAGATAGATCTTCAGTATATAATCCATGACCTAATCTAACTTTTGGCATTGGCTGACCTTGATTTAGAGATTCTTCAATACATTTAATCGATTTTGAAACATTGTCTCTTAAACTGTCATTTTCACCTGCGTGAATTTTAATTGTAAAATCAGGATCAACTTCGTAAACGTAATCTACAAGTTCTTTAATAGCTGGTTTTAAATCAGTAACATCATTAATTTCTTCTCCAATGAAATCACTACCAACTACATATGGACTTTTAGCAACAGTTTTTAATACATCTAAATTAGAACGTAGGTAATTTCCAGAAATAATTTGATCTTGAATTATTGTAAGTGGGATACGTCTTAAAGCAACTAAAAATCGTATTTTCACTCCGGTTTCTTTTTCTATGTAAGGTAAGATATAGTGCAATTCTTCAACTAATTTTATCGCTGGACCGTTTGCTTTTGCTAAATCGGTATCAGATATTTCAGTATAATAGATATTTTGTTTTTTATACTCTCTAGCAATCCATAAAATTTTATCTTGGCGAAGTGTAATATTTTTTAATGCTGGGTTTTCTAAATCCTTCATCATTTGAATATATATTTTTTTGATGTCAGGTTCAGGAATTTTTTGAATTTTGCTTGGATCAATTTTTATTTTTATATCACATTCAATTCCTTTGCAGAAAACATATCT
>ULQE01006266.1_pt1 | contig 25827 bp, 27 predicted proteins | sample 1954171 | NCBI WGS metagenome assembly ULQE01 (sample SAMEA4835647, study PRJEB28245) | human gut metagenome | biome: gut microbiome; material: fecal sample | place: Denmark | collected 2008
TGTTCCACGGCTTGTATGCAGGCTATACAGCGGGCTTGGATGCCACAGGCAGAGCGTTGGGCTTGCCGGAGGATAAACGCAAACTGAATACCGGCAAAGCCCTTATACGCTATTTCTGCGTACCGTGTGCCCCATCAAAGGCAAACGGCGGCAGAACACGGAACTACCCACACCACGCACCGGAGCGTTGGGAGTTATTCAAAGAGTACAACCGCCAGGATGTTACAACCGAAATGGAAATTGAGCGCAGGCTTTCGGCGGTACCCATACCGGACTTTGTGCAAAAGGAATGGGAAACGGATCTTATTATAAACAGCCGAGGCGTTGCTATTGATATGGGGATGGTTGAGGGTGCCCTTGAACTTGGGGCAACGGTCCGCAACACCCTTACAACCGAGGCTGTGAAAATATCCGGGTTAAACAACCCAAACAGCGTAAAGCAGCTTGCATCTTGGCTTGAAAGCGAAACCGGCGAGGAAATAAACGGGCTCCGCAAGGACACCGTTGCCAAAATGCTTGCCCGTGATGATAACAGCCCGGAGGTACAGCGTATGCTTGAGATCCGGCAGGAGCTCGGCAAGACAAGCACCAAAAAGTATGACGCCATTGAGCAGGCCGTGTGCCAGGATGGGCGTGTGCGTGGGCTCTTACAATTTTACGGTGCCAACCGCACAGGCCGCTGGGCGGGGCGTTTGGTGCAGGTGCAAAACCTGCCCCGTACCTATACAGAGCCTTTGGAGCTTGCCCGTGACCTTGTAAAAGGGCGTAAGCTGGATGCCTTAAAGTGCATTTACGGCAGCGTGCCGGACACGCTCTCACAGCTGATACGCACCGCATTTATTGCCGCACCCGGTAATGTGCTGATTGATGCCGACTTTTCGGCCATCGAGGCCCGTGTTATTTCCTGGCTTGCCGGTGAGGAGTGGAGGCTTGAGGTTTTCCGCACCCACGGCAAAATATACGAGGCATCAGCCTCGCAGATGTTTGGTGTGCCCATTGACCTTATAAAAAAGGGCAACCCCGAATATGCCCTCCGGCAAAAGGGCAAGGTTGCAGAGCTTGCCCTCGGCTACCAAGGCAGCACCGGCGCACTTATCAATATGGGTGCACTTGATATGGGCATACCGGAGGAGGATCTGCCCGATATTGTGAGCCGTTGGCGTGATGCCAACAAGCGCATAAGGGATCTGTGGTACAAGGTGGATGCCGCCGCCGTGCAGGTTATCACCCAAGGCGGCAGCGTGGGCGTAAGCAGCCTTATACTTGCCCACGAATGGGATGCAACACAAGGCACCGACTATATGACAATAACGCTGCCAAGTGGCAGAAAACTGTTTTACAACGCCCCGCAAATAGGCGTAAACCAATGGGGCAACCCCTCAATATCGTATATGGGTATGGACCAGACCACAAAGAAATGGAAACGCATCGAAACCTACGGCGGTAAGCTCGTGGAGAACTGTGTGCAAGCCATCGCCCGTGACTGTCTGGCGCAGGCTATTGAACACCTGGAGGCGGCAGGGCTGCCCGTTATATTCCACATACACGATGAGGTGGTAATTGATATAAAACCGTTTGCAGACAACGAGGCAATGCTTGCAAAAACGGTTGAAATAATGAGCCGCCCTGCTCCGTGGGCTCCGGGCTTGCCCCTTGGTGCCGATGGTTGGGTTGGTAAATTCTTTAAGAAAGATTAGGAGGCTCGGCTATGCAGTATATGGGAGGCAAAAGCTGCATAGCCCGCTACATAGCCGAAATTATAAATAACACCCTTAACGGGGGGGGGAGCGTTCAATGAGATACCAAGGCGGCAAGAGCCGTATAGCAACACCTTTGGCGCAGATCCTCAACGCTACGGGGGGGGGCTTGCTTTGTTAGCCTTTTCTGTGGTAGCTGCTCCGTTGAAAGCAAAGTTACCGGCTATGACCGCATTATACTGAATGACAAGCACAAGTATTTGATCGCTATGTTAAGAGGTGTGCAGGCGGGCTACGAATTGCCGGAAACGATAACAGAGGAACAGTACCAGACCATAAGAGCCAATAAAGATGCAGATCCGGTGCTCACAGGTTTTGTGGGCTTTGGGTGCAGCTTTGGCGGCAAATGGTTTGGAGGATATGCACGAAATAAGGGCGGCACAAATTATGCCGCACAAAGCAAGCGATCACTGCTTAAAGATATGGCAACGCTCGGCGGTGCCGAGATATTCTGCGGTGATTACAAACAAGTACCTATACCGCCGGGGGCGGTTGTATATGCGGATCCTCCGTATGACAATACCACCGGTTACAATAACGAGAAATTTAACAGCACGGAGTTTTGGCAGGCAATGCGTTTACTTGCCGATACCGGGCACACCGTTTACATAAGTGAGCAGACTGCCCCGCCAGACTTTGTGTGCGTGTGGGAAAAGCCCTTTACCCGCACCCTCGACAGAAACAAGGGCAACCAATTCAAGGTAACAGAAAAGCTGTTTACCTATATTTCACCGATATGGAGGCGGTAAAAATGGCTTATTATATGGCCTCTGTAAGCTGGGGCAAGGACAGTTTGGCAATGCTCCTCCGGCTGATATACGAAAACAAACCGCTTAACGAGGTTGTTTTCTTTGATACCGGGATGGAATTTCAAGCTATATACAATGTGCGTAACGCTGCCCTTGGTATGCTGAAAGTAAGAGGCATTACATACACCGAATTAAAACCGGCAAAACCGTTTTTATACACAATGCTTGATAAGCCGGTAAAAGGCAGAGATCGCAAAGGTTATGGATGGTGCGGTGGCTTATGCCGCTGGGGTACAACTGAAAAACTCAAAGCACTTGACCGTTACGCAAAAAGCAAAAATGCAACCGTGTATATAGGAATTGCAGCAGATGAGCAGCAAAGGCTTGAACGGTTGGAGCCTTACAAAATCGCACCACTTGCAACGCTTTGGAATATGACAGAGGCAGAGTGCCTCCAATATTGTTACGATCACCATTTTTACTGGTATGAGGACACCGACAGCGAGGCAGAAAAAATACGCCTTTATGATATTTTGGATCGTGTTTCCTGCTGGTGCTGTTGTAATAAGAACCTCAAGGAATTGCGGAGCATATACAACTTTTTGCCCGAATATTGGCAAAGGCTGCGTTACCTGCAATTTGTGCTTGAGCGACCAATGAAAGGCTACTATAAAGGGCAGCCCAGGGGCGTGTTTGAGCTTGAGGATCGTTTTTCTAAGGAGGCAAACAATGATACCTTTTCCAAATAAAAAATACAGCGTTATATACGCAGATCCCCCGTGGAGCTACCAGGACAAGCGATGCAACGGCAATGCTGCCGACCACTACCCCACAATGCGTATTGAGGATATATGCAGCCTGCCGGTGCAGGATCTGGCGGCTGATAACTGCGTGCTTTTCCTTTGGGCAACTTACCCTATGCTCAAAGAGGCATTGAAAGTAATTGAGGCGTGGGGCTTTAAGTATAAAAGCATCGGCTTTCAGTGGGTAAAACAAAACCGTAGTGGTAACGGTTACTTTTTTGGCCTTGGGCGTTGGACCAGGGGCAATACAGAGCCCTGCCTTATAGCTGTTAAGGGTAAGCCACACAGGGCAAGCAACAGCGTAAGCCAACTTATTTTTGCACCGCTGCGTGCCCATTCCCAAAAGCCGGATATTACACGAGATAAGATCCGGGAGCTGATGGGGGGGGATCACTCTTATATAGAGCTTTTTGCAAGGAATACAACACCGGGCTGGGATGTCTGGGGAAACGAGGTAAACAAGTATGGCAACTAAAATATACATAGCCGGAAAAATCACCGGCGATCCCGATTATAAAACAAAGTTTAATACCGCCGCAGAGGCGTACAAAAAAAAGGGTTACACCGTGCTTAACCCCTCCTGGATGCCGCAGGGTATGCAAAAGGCAGATTATATGCGTATTTGCTTTGCAATGATTGACACCGCAGATGTGGTTGCTTTCCTGCCCGGCTATGAAACAAGCCCCGGTGCACAGCTTGAGCTGCAATACTGTTTTTACATTGATAAAGATGTAAAGCTGCCGGAATGTAAGCACCCTGTGCTTATCCGTGAGGGTAACGGGCCAATAGTGTGCAACCAATGCGGTGCTGTATTTAAGGAGGTAAAGCCTTGAAACACTACGGCGATATAACAAAGATAAACGGCGGCCTTGTTGAGCCTGTCAATGTGGTTATTGGCGGCAGCCCGTGCCAGGATCTCTCTGTTGCAGGCAAACAGGCAGGGCTTGCCGGTGAACGGTCCGGGCTCTTTATGGAGCAATTACGGATAATAAAAGAAATGAGGAGGGCTGACCTTGAACGAGGCAGAACAGGAAAAGACACCCGCCCAAGGTATATGGTGTGGGAAAATGTACCCGGAGCTTTCAGCTCCAACAAAGGAGCCGATTTCAGCATCGTGCTCCAAGAAACCGCCAAAGTGGCCTGCGAACAAGCCCCCGCTGTTCCTATCCCTAAAAACGGATGGCCTCCAGCCGGATGCCTTACCGATATGGGAGGACAATGGAGCATTGCGTGGCGAGTATTTGATGCACAGTTTTGGGGCGTGCCCCAAAGACGAAAACGCATCGCACTTGTCGCAGATTTTGGAGGCCTCACCGCACCCGAAATACTCTTTGAGCGCCAAGGCGTGCCTGGGTATATTAAACCGTGCGGAAAAGAGGGGCAAGCAGCTCCCGGAAATATTGAAACTTGCTTTAATACAGCAGGCTCAACGGGGGGGGCTTATTGCATACAAGGTAACTGCATCGACAGAGCCGACACCGCAGGATGCAACGGAAAAGGATGGACCGAGGGCGTAAGCTACACCCTTAACACCATTGACCGCCCTGCCGTACTCCCTTTTGTACCAAGCCCGCCACAAAGTGATGTATTGGTTTTTGAGCCGGGATCCTGCTCCCGTGTTGGCGGGCATATCTGGAAAGATGGTAAAACGCCGGCTTTAAGAGCGCAAAGCGGCGATAATCAGCCCGCCATAGCACTTGAAAACCATCCGGCTGACAGCAGGGTTAAAATTGCCGAGGATGGCATAGTACAAACCCTCAACGCCCGAATGGGTACCGGGGGGGGAATGTTCCCCTCGTTATGTGTACGATCCCCGGTTTTGGAACATAGCAACGCCGGAGCAACCGATGTTTACCCTGCTGGCAACAAGCTACAAGGATCCACCGGTTGTAATAATGGAGGTACAAAAGTGATGATAATGTTTGAAAATTACCAATTTGCAAATTGGCGCCCAGGCTGTGGAACGCTTAAAGCCAGTGGCGGCGATTACGGGGGGGGCTCGGAAAACTTGATCGTGTATCAATATTGGAACGGTGAACAAGTAACCGACACCCTCACAGCAAGGAACGCAGGGGGGGCAACGGATGCCAGACAAACAAAATTTTAATTGTGTAGTGGGTTTTCACCTGCTGCAAGATCCTATAACAGACGAAAACAAAACGCCTTGCCTGTCGGCAGGTAGCTCCACCGGCGAGGCATCGCTCGGTGTATGTGAGGAACAAAGCCAAGCACAGTACATTGTGCGGAGGCTTACACCGCTTGAGTGTGAACGCCTGCAAGGCTTTCCGGACGGTTGGACGGATATAGGCGAATGGACGGACAGCAAAGGCAAAGTACATAAAGAGAGCACCGACAGCGCACGCTACAAAGCCCTCGGCAACAGTATAGCCATACCGCCCTGGACTTATGTATTACAACGGCTTTCACTATGCTGCGGTGCAAAGCCCACAATGGCAAGTTTATTTGACGGTATAGGCGGTTTTCCGTATATCTGGGAAAGCCTTAATGGCAAAGGCTCTTGTGTATGGGCAAGTGAAATTGAGGACTTTCCTATTGCAGTAACAAAATATCATTTTCCGGAGGAGGTAAACAACGATGGCTGATGCAGATAAATGCGCCTTTTGCGGCGAGATTATTCCGGAGGGCATCCAGGTTTGCCCTCTGTGTTCAAAGGAGGTGCCCGAAATGGGCAACAGCAAAAACCCTTATTACAACAGCGAGGGCTACGCCGATCCCACCGCATACGGTGCCTTAAAGCCGATTATGCAGGCGGATGCCGCCCTTGAGGGCAAAGTAAACTTTTTGATTAAAGTATTAAAGTTTATAGCCAATGAGGCCGGGTTTGATGTGGTAAACCGTATTGAACTGCGGGACCGTAACACGGGGAGGTGTTTCAAGTGAAAATAAAAGAATTGTTAGGTTTTTGTGGTGTAAAGGGTTGCAACCACCGTGCATATTGCACCGCAACTTTAACCGCAAAACGAAAGCAAGACGGTACGCCCGTGAAATTGGGCAAAAGAAAATTGTGCGAGGAGCACCTTGCCGAGGTAATAGCACAAGCAACAACACACAGCTCCATAGATGATTAAGCCCCCCCCCGCCGTGGGTGCGGGCGGTAAGGAGTAACCGCTATGCAATATGATCGTAAAATTGCCATAGCCTCCGGTGCAAGCAGGCGTGCAACAGTATGGACCACGCAAACGCTTATGGTATCGGAATTATGGCAAAAGTTAAAAGTGCCCGCAAGGGGCACCGAAACCCTTGCAGAATACCTAAACTTAAAAAAAGCACAGCAGGACGATCTCAAGGATATTGGCGGTTTTGTCGGCGGTACCCTAAACGGACCACGCCGCAAGGCCAACAATGTGGCCGGGCGTGATATTATCACCCTTGACCTTGACAACATACCCGCAGGGCATAAAGACAATGTGCTCCGCATTGTGGAGGGTTTGGGCTGTGGGTACTGCGTTTACAGCACCCGAAAGCACCAGCCTGCTGCCCCTCGCTTGCGTGTGCTCTTTCCTCTTGATAGAACGGTAACGGCTGACGAATACGAGCCTATCGCCCGTAAAGCAGCTGAATATATAGGCCTTGAATACGCCGATCCCACAACCTTTGAGCCCAGCCGCCTTATGTATTGGCCGAGCTGCTGCCGTGATAGTGATTATGTGTATGTCGTGGGCGATAAACCTTTTTTATCTGCCGATGGGCTGCTTGCACAGTACGCCGATTGGCACGATATGACACAGTGGCCCGCCCTGCCGGGGCAGGCGCAGTTTACCAAGCTGGCAGTAAAGCAAGGCGATCCGGACGGCAAAAACGGCGTTGTGGGTGCGTTTTGCCGCACTTATGATATACAGCGTGCAATGGACGAGCTGCTCCCCGGTATTTATGAGCCGGTTGACAATATGCCCGGCAGATATACATACCTCGGAGGCTCTACCACAGGCGGTGCTGTGCTTTACGATGACGGCAAATTTTTATACAGCCACCACGCAACGGATCCCTGCGGCGGCCGCCTTGTAAACGCCTTTGACCTTGTGCGCCTGCACAAGTACGGCGATAAGGACGATACCGCAGCCGCAGGCTCACCCACCAACCGCCTGCCCTCCTACCTTGCTATGTGTGAGTATGCCTGCGGGCTTTCGGATGTTAGTGCACTTATAAGCAAGGAACGGTACGAAAGCGCCGTTAAGGACTTTGACGGCATCACCGCTGACGAGAGCGAGGAGCCGGAAAACTGGATGGTGCTGCTTGAAAAGAACACCCAGACGGGTGCCGTTAAAGCCACCATTGACAATGTGCGTATTATCCTGGAGCACGATCCCCTGCTTAAAGGCAAGTTTGCGCTTAACGAATTTGCCGGCCGTGGTGAAGTGCTCGGCTCCCTGCCGTGGGATAAACGGGAAAAACGCCGCCTGTGGGATGATAACGATAACCAAGGGCTTTACTGGTACCTTGAGCGTGTGTATAAGATTTCCGGCAACGGCAAAGTGGATGGAGCTCTTTCCCTCCATTCCAACGCCCACGCTTTTAACGATGTAAAGGACTACCTCAAGGGCTTGCAGGGCAAGTGGGATGGCGTGCCCCGCCTCGATTGCCTTTTTATAGACTACCTCGGCGCAAAAGATACGGCATACAACAGAGCCGTAACCCGCAAGGCGTTTACCGCCGCTGTTGCCCGTGCTATGACACCCGGCTGCAAGTATGACAATATGGTTATTTTGGCAGGCCCGCAGGGTATCGGTAAAAGCACCCTGCTGGATAAAATGAGCCGTGGCTGGTTTAACGATAGCATACGCACCTTTGAGGGCAAAGAGGCAAGCGAACTGCTCCAGGGCGTTTGGCTTGTGGAGGTATCGGAGCTTGATGCTTTCCGGCGTACCGATGTAAGCCGCATTAAGCAGTTTTTGAGCCTCCGTGCGGATCGTTTCCGTGCGGCGTATGGGCGTAATGTTAAGGAACTGCCCCGCACTTGCATCTTTTTCGGTACTACCAACACCGCTGAATACTTGCAAGACACCACCGGCAACCGCCGCTTTTGGCCGATAGACACCGGCGAACAGAGGCACACCAAAAGCGTATGGCGTGACCTCGATCCGGAAATAGATCAGCTGTGGGCCGAGGCGTATGTGCGTTGGCAGGCAGGTGAGCCGCTTTACTTATCCGGCGCCATTGAGGATGCCGCCAAAGAAAAGCAAGAGGAACACAGAGAGGCATCCAGCCGTGAGGGTATCGTGCGTGAATTTATGGAGCGACCGGTGCCGGACGATTGGAGCAAGTGGCCGCTTGATAAAAGGCGTATGTTCTGGGGCGGCGTAACAATGGGCAGCGACAGCCTGCACCTTGTGCCCCGTGATCGCATTTGCGCCCTTGAGGTTTGGTGCGAGGCTTTCGGCGGCAACATTAAAGAAATGAAAAACACCGACACCAGAGAGCTTAACGCCATAATGGCGGCAACGCCGGGCTGGCAAAAGTCTGCCGGTACCCTGCATTTTGGCCCGTATGGCACACAGCGTGGGTTTAATAAAATCTAACAATTAGCATCTAACATTTTGTTTTTCGTGTAGAATTGTTAGAAAAATGCCGTCTAACATTTTTACACGGAAAAACATTGTTTTGTTTAATTGTTAGAGAGATTGTTAGACCGAAAACCCGCATAAAATAAGGCTTTTTATTACTTTTCTAACATTCTAACATTTTTTCTTATAGAGTATAAAATTAGAGAGTTTGAGAGTAAAATTACGCTCTAACCCGCCTGTTTGCGTGTATTATGCGTGCGCGCGTGAGAAAGTTAGAAAAGGAGGAAAACGATGCTTGAAAAAACTGTTGAAAAAGAATTGTGCGACCGGGTAAAAAATGATCTCGGCGGCTGGGCATTAAAGTTTGTGAGCCCCGGACAAAACGGCGTACCGGATCGCATTGTGCTTGTGCCGTATGGGCGTATATATTTTGTGGAAACAAAGGCACCGGGTAAAAAGCTGCGTAAGCTGCAAGAATATGTTTGCGGTTTGATAAAGCAGTTAGGTTTTAAGGTGCTGCGGATAGACACCAAGGAAAAGGTGGAGGCTTTCGTAAGGGAGGTGCAAACGGGTGGAATATAAACCGCATAATTACCAAGCATACTGTATTGAGCGTATTGTAAATGATCCGGCGGTTGGGTTGTTCCTCCGTCCGGGCTTGGGCAAAACCTCAATAACGCTTTCGGCAATAAACATTTTGAAATACTTTAAGTGGAACATTGCAAAGGCTTTGGTTGTAGCACCCAAAAAGGTTGCGGAGGGTACCTGGAGCAAAGAGGCAAACAAGTGGGATCACTTAAAGCATCTGCGTGTGGTTACGGTCCTGGGATCGTCCGCAAAGCGTATAAAGGCACTTAACACCCCTGCGGATGTGTATGTTATAAACCGTGAAAACATACCCTGGCTGGTTGAATACTACCAGCAGGCGTGGCCGTTTGATATGGTGGTGCTTGACGAAAGCACGAGCTTTAAGAACGGCCAAAGCAAACGCTTTAAGGCAATGAAACTTGTAAGGCGTTTTTGCAAAAAGGTTGTGCTGCTTACCGGTACGCCGTCCTCCAAGGGGCTTATGGATCTGTGGGCGCAGATTTATTTGCTTGACGAGGGTGCACGGCTGGGCAAGAATATAACACAATTCCGCACACGGTACTTTGATGCCAATACACACGGCGGGCATTTTACCGACTACAAACCGAAAGAGGATGCCGAGGCGGCCGTGCTTAAAGCCATAAGTGATATTTGCGTATCAATGAAAGCCGAGGACTACCTGGAATTGCCTGCTTGTATCGAGCACGATGTTCCCATAGTGCTTGACGATAAGACAATGAAAGCGTACAAGCAGTTTGAGCGCGATCTGCTGCTTACCATTGACGAGGACACCATAACCGCCAACACCGCCGGGGTGCTTACCGGCAAGCTGTTACAGTTTTGCAGTGGTGCAATGTATGACAATGACCGCAAAGCCGTACATATTCACGATTGCAAAATCGAGGCCTATATGGAACTTTTGGAAAGCCTAAACGGTGAGCCTTGTATTACATTCTACGGCTACCAGCACGATAAGGATCGCATCCTTGCAGCCCTTGAAAAAACAAAGCTGCGTGTGTGCGTGTATAAAGGCACCGAGGACGAGGATGCCTGGAACAGCGGCAAGGTTGATGTGCTGCTGGTGCACCCAAGCAGCTGCGCCTACGGGTTAAACCTGCAAGCAGGCGGCCGGCACATTATCTGGTTTACACCAAACTGGAGCTTTGAGCTTAACGATCAAGGCAAGTGCCGTTTGTGGCGGCAGGGCTCCCCGTATGACAAGGTTTATGTGCATTACCTTATTGTGCAGGGGTGCGTTGATGAGGATGTGCTTGACACTATACGGGAGCGTGCAGGCACACACGAAACCGTGATGCAAGTGCTTAAAGCCCGTATCAAGAAAATAAAGGAGGCAGCAGTATGACACTAAAAGAATTATCACAGTTATACTACCTTAACCGTGAAATTGAACGAGATCAAGAACGGTTAGAGAAATTACGGGCAAGCGCATCGGCACCGGGAGCACCCAACTATGACGGTATGCCTAAAAACCCCAGCTTTGAAAACCGCCTTGAGCGTTACATTGCAGAGATTGTTGACCTTGAGGCGATTATCCAGGCGAAAATAACGCAGTGCTTACACGAGCGTGCACGCCTTGAGAGGTATATTGCCGAAATACCGGACAGCTTAACCCGGCAGATCTTTCAGCTGCGGTTTATTAACGGTTTGACCTGGGTGCAGATTGCGTTTAGCGTTGGCGGCGGCAATACCGAGGAGGGCGTGCGTAAAAGGGTTTACAGACACCTTGAGCAAGAAAACAAAGGCGAAAAATAAAGATGTCCCAAAATGTCCGGGTTACATAGTGTATAATGTAAACTGCGGGTATTGACCACAAGGGCAATGCCTCCTTGGATAAGAACAGCGGCGGGGTTTACTCCCTCCAGATAGCCCCGCTGTCTGTTCTTTTATTTTGCTATGAAAGCGAGGTGATACTATGACCGACAGGCAGCAAAAGTTTGCGGATGAGTATATCATAGATTGCAATGCAAGCCGTGCGTATAAGGCTGCATACCCGAATGTTAAAAAGGACACTGTGGCAAGAGCTAACGGCAGCAGGTTGCTTGCAAAGGCTAACATTAAAGCCTATATCGAGGAAAAACTGGCCGAAATAAGCAGCAAGAAAACAGCGGAGGCCACCGAGGTTATTGAGTATCTTACCTCGGTGCTGCGTGGGCAAAGCGAGGCAAGTGTGGTTGTTGTCGAGGGCTACGGTGACGGATGCTCCGAGGCAAAAATCATTAAAAAGCCACCGGACGAAAAGGAACGCCTCAAGGCCGCAGAGCTTTTGGGCAAGCGTTATGGCCTGTTTACCGACAAGGTAGATGTTGGCGGCGCCGTACCGGTGGTAATTTCCGGCGGTGAGGATCTTGAGGACTAAAACCGCCAAACAGCTACACCTCCCCGATGTTGTGGGCAAAGGCTACGGCACATTTTGGCGTTTTAAGGGCAGGTACCGGGTATGCAAAGGCTCCCGTGCCTCCAAAAAATCAAAAACCACAGCCTTAAACAATATCACACGGCTTATGGAATACCCACAGGCCAACTTGCTTTGCGTGCGTAAAACATACCGCACATTAAAAGACAGCTGCTTTACGGAGCTTAAATGGGCTATACACCGCCTCGGCGTTGATGCGTGGTGGGATATAAAAGAGAGTCCGCTTGAAATGACCTACAAGCCCACCGGACAAAAGATCCTTTTCCGTGGCCTTGACGATCCGCTGAAAGTAACCTCCATTACTGTTGAGGTTGGGGTGCTTTGTTGGCTATGGATCGAGGAGGCATACGAAATAAGCTCCGAGGCTGATTTTGACACCCTGGACGAAAGCATCCGAGGCGAGGTGCCGCCGGGGCTGTTCAAACAAATTACGCTTACCTTTAACCCGTGGAATGAGCACCACTGGATCAAACACCGCTTTTTTGATGCCGCACCGGATCCGGATATTCTTGCAATGACAACCAACTACACCTGCAATGAGTGGCTGGATGCAGCAGATAAAAAAGTGTTTGAAACAATGAAACGAAATAACCCCCGCCGTTACCGTGTTGCCGGCCTCGGTGATTGGGGCATCGTTGAGGGCTTGGTATATGAAAATTGGGAGGAGCGCCTTTTCAGCATTGACGAGGTGCGGAAAACGCCCGGTATTAAATCGGCGTTTGGCCTTGACTTTGGATATACCAACGATCCCACCGCTTTATTTTGCGGTTTAATAGACACCAGCAGCAAAACCCTTTGGGTATTTGATGAAATATACAAGCCGGGTATGAGCAACGAGGATATAGCCGCAGCCGTTACAGAGGCAGGCTATGCCAAAGAGCGCATCCGGGCAGACAGCGCCGAGCCGAAAAGCATTGATCGCCTTTATGCCCTGGGGCTTGCCCACATACGCAGGGCACGCAAGGGCAAGGACAGTATCAACAACGGCATTGACTTTATACAAGATTATAAAATCTTTATCCACCCACGGTGCACCAATTTCCTTACCGAGATTGGCAACTACACCTGGGATACGGACACAAAGACCGGCAAAAAGCTAAACCGCCCCATAGATGACTTTAACCACCTTATGGATGCTATGCGGTACGCTTTGGAGGAATACTCCACCGGTCCGAATTACAGTTTTAAGTAAAGGAGGTGCAGCCAAATGAAAGCATTAAATTTTTACTCCCCATCAATCGAAATGCAGGCCCGTATGGCTGCAAACATTGTACCGGGCATTACAGATAAGCAGTTTTTGGAGCTTGAGATCAAAAAGTGGTTGACCTCCCAGGAACGGCACCGGCAAATAGCAGGTGATGCCTACTATGACGGTATGCAAACGATTTTGAAACGCAAGCGCACGGTTATTGGCGAGGGCGGCGAGCTTAAAGAGGTTGACAACCTGCCAAACAACCGCCTTATTGATAACCAATACGCAAAAATGGTGGATCAAAAGGCAAATTACCTTTGCGGCCAGCCCGTCACTTTCGACACCAAAAACGCCGCATACGGTGAGGCGCTTGCAAAGGTGTTTGGGCATAAGGCACAGCGCACTTTGCGTATTGTGGCCGAAAAGGCTTTGACAGGCGGCAAGGCGTGGGTGTTCCCGTACTATACGGACGAGGGCACGCTTGCCTTTGCAATGCTCCCAGCGCACGAGGTGCTGCCGTTCTGGAGCGACACCGCACACACCGATCTTGATTGTGCCGTGCACTTTTTCCCCATTTACGAATATGACGAAAAAGGCAACGAGAGCATTGTTGAAAAGGTGGAGGTTTTCCACGCAGGCGGCGTTGAGCGTTTTGTCTGGAAAGATGGCACGCTTGAGGTTGACAACGATGCAGCCTCCGGCTCCTATGTTACCGTGATTGATCCCAAAACCAAAAAGCCCCGTGCACTGAATTGGGCGAGGATCCCCCTGGTTTGCTTTAAGGCCAACCACAGAGAGCTCCCCCTCCTCTGCCGTGTACGGTGCTTGCAGGATGCCCTTAACCTTATGCTTTCCAACTTTGTAAACTCTATGGAGGAGGATGTGCACAACACCGTGCTGGTTATACACAACTATGACGGTGAGGACTTGGGCGAATTTAGGCGCAACCTTGCCACATACGGTGCTGTTAAGGTACGGACAACGGACGGCTCCGATGGTGCTGTTGACACCCTGGAAATTGAGGTAAAAGCCGAAAATTACAAGGCTGTTATGGAGCTTTTGAAAAAGGCTATAATCGAGAACGCCAGGGGCTACGATGCCAAGGATGACCGGCTGAACGGTACGCCAAACCAAATGAACATAAGATCAATGTACTCCGATATTGATCTTGATGCAAACGGTATGGAAACCGAATTTCAAGCCGCTTTTGAGGATCTGCTCTTTTTCGTCAATGCCCACCTTGCCAATACCGGTGTGGGCAACTTTGACGGTGAGGAGGTAACGGTTATTTTTAACCGTGATATAATTGTCAATGAAACAGAAGCAATAGACAATGCTGTAAAATCTGTCGGCATAATTTCTAACGAAACTATTATCAAGCAGCATCCGTGGATTGACGATCCCGAACAGGAATTAGCTCGCATTAAAGCCGAAAAAGAGGCGGCAGCTGCGGAAATGGAGCCATATAACAACAATTTTGAAAAAACTATGACTAATTCAGCTAAACCTATTGAACAAAACAGAGATATGTGATATAATGTATTTGAGGTTATTTGTTCGGAGGCGTATGCAATTATGAAACTCATAGACTTAACAGGTCAACGGTTTGGCAAACTTGTTGTTTTACATCGGGTTGACAGAGGTAATAAGGCAAAGGTTGAGTGGCTTTGTAAATGCGATTGTGGCAACGAGAGCATTGTTCGTAGCTCGAATTTAAGAAATGGGCACATAAGATCCTGCGGTTGTCTTATTAGTGAAACAAACTGCAAGCACGGGCAATGGGACACTCGCATTTATCACATATATTATGCTATGAAACAAAGGGTGCAAAACCCAAACAGCCCGCATTACAAGTATTACGGCGCACTTGGCATAAAGGTATGTGATGAATGGGATAACAGTTTTGAGGCTTTTTATAATTGGGCTATACAACATGGTTATAGCGATGATTTATCCATTGACCGTATAGACCCAAACGGTGATTATGAGCCCTCAAATTGCAGGTGGGCTGATAAGGTAACACAGTCTTTTAATCGTAAGACAGGTGCGGACAACACTACCGGTCATACCGGTGTTAGTTTGAGAAAAGACACAGGAAAATATCAAGCCTACATTTCAAAAGGCGGCAGGCGTAAGGTGCTGGGCAGTTATGAAACCCTTGATGCCGCTATTCAAGCACGGGAAAAAGCCGAAAATGAGCTTTACAAAACGGAGGTGGTTTAGTATGGCTAAATGGGGTAGCGCAGATTTCGAGGAGTTAAAGGCGTTAGCAAATGAACTGCTCGAAATGCAAAAAGAAATTGACGAATTTTGTGAAATTGCCGCGCGTGCTTTGGCACAGAGGTTGCTTGAACTTGTAAGACAAAGCACACCTGTTGGGCAATACCCTCCCTCGTCCGGTAAGCAGGGCGGTACCTTGCACCGTGGCTGGGTTGCAGAAACGCACAGCGAGGCAGCCGCTGGGAGTGGACTTACTACCGCCGCACAAGCATTGCAATACGCACAAAGTTTAGAGGTTGAAAAGTCCGGGCATTGCTATATTGTGCGGGTAAAAAATCCTGTGAAATATGCAAGTTATGTTGAGTTTGGGCATCGCACCGTAAACGGTGGTTTTGTACCGGGGCAATACTTTTTAACAAGTGCCGAGGCGATACTTGAAAACGAAAAGGACAGAATACTTGAAAGAGAATTAACAAAGTACCTCAAAGAGCACATTTCATAAAAGAGGTGATGTGATGAACAATGCAGAGTATTGGGCTAATCGTATGCGCCTGTTGGAGGCGGCATTGCACGATAAAGCCCGTGATTATTTTGCAAACCTTGAAAGGCAATTTGATATTGCCATAAAAGACCTTGAAAAAGATATAAGAGCGTGGTATCAGCGTTTTGCCGACAACAACGGCAGTGTATCCTGGGCAGAGGCACACAGACTGCTTACTTCCGATGAACTGAAAGAGTTTAAGTGGGATGTTTGGGAGTATATAGAAAAGTGCAAAGAAAATTCCGTAAACGGTGCGTGGGTAAAACAACTTGAAAACGCATCGGCACGAGTACATATATCACGCCTTGAAAGTTTGAAACTGCAATTACAACAGCGGGCAGAAACTTTGGCGCAAAAAAGCATACAAGCAACGGCAAACGCCTCCGAAATGGCATATACAGAAAGTTATTACCACACCGCTTTTGAAATTCAGCGAGGCATCGGCGTGGGCTGGACTATGCAGGGCGTAAACAAGACACTCATAGAAAAAGTGCTTTCCCGTCCGTGGACGGTTGACAACCAAACTTTTACAGCAAGGTGCTGGAAAAACAAGGTGCAGTTAGTTGAAACGGTAAGCCAGGAACTCACACGAATGGCAGCAACAGGTGATGCACCCGACAGAGCCATAAAGGCTATTGCAAAACGCTTTAATGTTTCAAAGTCAAATGCAGGGCGTGTTGTTATGACGGAAAGTGCGCACTTTGCGGAGGTAGCCGCAAAAGACTGCTTTGATGAGCTCGGTGTTGAAAAATATCAAATTATTGCAGGGTTAGATGTATCAACTTGTAACACTTGCGCCGATATGGATAAAAAGGTGTTTAAGATGTGCGAATACAGCCCCGGCTCTACCGCCCCGCTGTTCCACCCACGCTGCCGTTGTACTATCGCCCCATACCACGAGGATATGGAGGGCTTGGGTACACGCTTTGCAAGGGATGTTAAAACGGGTAAAGGGTATCAAGTACCGAGTAATACCACATACGAACAATGGAAAGCAATGCAAGATGCCAAATACGGCGCCGGTACGGTTAATAAAGAGCGTAAAAAGTGGGCTAACCAAACAGCAGATAAGGAGCAGCTTAAACGGTACAGATCGCTGCTCGGCAATGAGGCTCCCCGTTCTTTGGCTGATTTCCAAACGCTTAAATACGATAACCCCACAGCCTATGATGACCTCACGGGGTATTACAGATACAAAAACAACAACCCAAACAGCAACAGAGGTTTTTATAACGCCAATAAGGCTGTTAAGGACTTACGCTCCACAGGCAGTATAAAAGCTACCGGAACGGTTACAAATGCTCCAAAGGGCAGGAGCATTGTTACTGTGAACGAACACGCTGCACAGCGTATGGCTGAGCGTGATATTACGCTAAAAGCCGCGCAGAATATAATTAAAAATGCCAAATTTGCCTTAAAGCAAAGAAAAGGCACACAATACGCCTTTTATTCAAGTGAGGGCTACGCTGTCCTTGATAATGACGGTATGCTGACATCCATCGGATGGCTTGACGAGGGCGGCAAAACACTATATGACGAGGTGATGAAAAATGCCGGAAACAGTAAGTAAAAAGGTTTTTTGCCCATTGCTTAACAAGGAAATTGAGGAGGGGTATTGCTGGGAAATATGCAATATTGCCACCGATGATATTTTACTTGAGGGCGATACCGTAAAAGATTGGGATGCCGCAAGGGAAATTTGCCGAAAGTGTGGCAGATATGAAGATGAGGACGAATAGCCCCAAAATTCCATATTGGTTGTTAAAAGCATCGTGCTGAAAAAAGCACGGTGCTTTTTTCATACAAAAATACCGCTTGCCCCAGCGGAATACAAGGCGGGGCGTTGCATTACCGGGACTTGCCGGAAAACAAGGAAAGCAACTAATTACCATAAGGAGGTAAAGCAAAATGTTGGAGTGGTTAAAAAACATACTTGGTGATGGCTATACGGACGAGGTGGATGCCAAGGTATCAGCTGAAATTGGCAAAAACTTTGTTTCAAAAGCAGACTTTAACCAGGTAAACACCGCAAAGAAAAAGGCAGAGGACGATGTAAAAGCAAGGGATCAGCAACTGGAGGACCTTAAAAAGTCAACCGGCGATGCAGCCGCCTTGCAGGAGCAGATCACTACTCTGCAAACACAGAACGCAGAGGCAAAAAAGACCTATGAGGCAGAGCTTGCCCGTGTACGCCTTGATGGCGCCGTTGAGGCTGCCCTCACCGCTGCCGGTGCAAAGAACAACACCGCCGTAAAGGCGCTGCTTGCAGATTTCCTCAAGGATGCCAAGCTGGATGACAGCGGAGCCGTTAAAGGGCTTGCCACTGAAATTGACACGCTGGCAAAAGCCGATGCTACCGCATTTCTCTTTAACACCGCTGACGGAAACGCACAGCAGTTTAAGGGTATGCAGCCTGGTGCCGCAGGTGGCAAGACACCGCCCGCAGACGGAAAAAAGCCAAAAGATATGAATTACGATGAGCTTTGCGCTTATCTTGAGGCTAACCCCGGAGCAAAGCTCGAATAAAAAAATAATTACAGAAAGGTGAGGTAAGAATTATGCCTAACACGAAATTTGATGCCAAGAGCTTTAACGCCGAGGCTTTCAAGTACAAGGTTGGTACCGTTCCCAACTTGAAAATGAACGAGATCAAAAAGTCGGCAGCACTTGCCGCAAACCCCGATATTAAGAGCGTTTTTGCAAACCAGGATGGCACCGGCTACGCCCGTATTGCTATGCGTGGACTGCTTGACGGTGATGCCGTAAACTATGACGGCCAGACCGATATTACCGCAACCTCCCTCAAGACTTTTGAGCAGGGTGTTGTTGTAGTCGGCCGTGCAAAGGCGTGGGTTGAAAGAGATTTCAGCTACGATATTACGGGCGGCCAGGACTTTATGGATGCCGTTGCTGCACAGATTGCCGAATACAAGGACGGGCTCGACCAGAACACGATCCTTGCCGTCCTCAAGGGCGTATTTGCAATGAGTGGCGATGCCAAGAGCAAAGAATTTGTTGCAAAGCACACCACAGAGGTTGACGGTGCTATGACGGCAACCACACTCAACTCCGCAACCAACAAAGCCTGCGGTGCGAACAAAAAGAAGTTTTCGCTTGTGTTTATGCACAGCGATGTAAGCACCGGCCTTGAAAACCTCAACCTCATTGAGCGCCTCAAGTACACCGACAAGGACGGTATTTCCCGCAGCCTTGAGCTCGGTACTTGGAACGGCAAGCTCGTTGTGGTTGACGATGACCTCCCCGCCGAGGAGGGCTATTTTGAGGCTACCGCAAGCACCGAGGGCGCAGTTAAGGTTGTTGCAAACAGCGCCAGCCCTGCTGACGGTGAGATCAAGCTCTCTGCCGTTACCCCGTACTTTGGCAGCAAGACGCTTGCCGCTGATATGTATGTAGTGCTTGGCACCCGTTACACCACTTTTGCACTCGGCAAGGGTGCTATTTCCTACGAGGATATTGGTGCAAAAACGCCGTATGAAATGGACAGAGATCCGGCAAAGAACGGCGGCCAGGACACCCTTTATATTCGCCAGCGCAAGTGCTTTGCCCCGTTTGGTATTTCCTACGAAAAGGCAAGCCAGGCAAGCAACTCCCCCACGGATGCAGAACTTGCCAACGGTGCAAACTGGGTGCTTGTTCACACCGGCGAGGCACAGGCGGCAAACCGTTCCTACATCAACCACAAAGCCATCCCCATTGCGAGGATCTACTCCAGGGGCTAATATCAAAGGGAGGTGCAGCCAATGGATATTTACAATGATGTTGTTTATAGGCTGTCACAGCTTGGCTACACCGTGCCTGTGGGCGATACTCCCGATGCCGCAGTAAAATATGCCATAAACCGTGCCGCCGAGAAAATTAAGGCGAATATCAACCGCACGGAAATACCGGACGGCTTACATTATACCTGGGTGGATATGGCGGCCGGGCTTTTCCTTTTCGACAAGAAAACAGCCGGGCAGCTTGATGAGGGCTTTGATTTCACAGCCCCCGCTAAAAAGATTACCGAGGGTGATGTTTCCGTTGAATTTGCGGGCGCAGACGATGGCAGCTCCACGCCGGAGGCAAGGTTTGATAAGCTGATTAACAGCCTTATTAACCCCCCGGCGTATTTATTTGCCCGTTTTAGGCGGTTTGTATGGTAGGCGGTAAGAGTTATGCCGCAGCAATAAAAAGCCTGTGGCGGGGCAAGTGCACGGTTACAGTGCGTAATAATGACACAACCGATGAAAACACCGGGCGTGTTGTTGTGGGTGAGGTTGACACCTACACAGACGAGCCCTGCCGTATTTCCTTTGACACCGTGAACGCAACCCAGCCGGAAAACAATGCCGCCAATATCGTACAGAGCATAACGCTTTTTATTGATCGTGCGGTTGTTATCCCGGAGGGCTCCAAAATCACGGTAACGCAAAACGGTGCAACAGCTGTTTACGAGAAAAGCGGCAAGCCCGCCGTTTACAGCACACACCAGGAAATACCGCTTGAGATATTCAAGGGGTGGGCGTAATGGCACGCTGGGGCAATGCAGACTTTGAGCAACTGCGGGAGCTGCAAGAACGGTTGCAAAAGCTGCAAAGCATAGACTTAAACAAATTCTGTGAGGATGCCTCAAAGGAATTGGCTGCCCGTTTGCTTGCTTTGGTTATCCCCCGTACACCTGTGGGCGATTATCCGAAAGAAACAGGCAAAGAGGGCGGCACACTACGGCGAGGCTGGACTGCGGGCAAGGAAACCGCACCTGGTGCGTATGCAAAAAGCCTGCCGGTTGAAAAATCGGGCAACTACTACATTATACGGGTTATTAACCCCGTTGAATATGCAAGTTATGTGGAGTTTGGGCATAGGCAGACACCGGGGCGGTTTGTTCCTGCCATCGGCAAACGGCTTAAAAGCGGTTGGGTAAACGGGCAGTATTTTCTCACGCTGTCGGAGGATGACCTGGAACGCATTGCACCTGCCGTGTTACAAAAAAGGCTTGATAAGCTATTACGGGAGGTATTCAATGGCTGAAATAAACTTTAACCAAGTATATGACGGTGTAACGCTTGCCCTGCACCGTGCTTTTCCAAAAGCACGCATACACGGCGGCGTTATCAAACAGGATCTAAAAGACGGTGATTTTAATGTGCTGCCGATTACAGCAAACCATACGGAACAAATGGGCACCCGTGCCCAGCACAAACCCGTGTTTGATGTAATTTACTACCCAAGCAGAGCCAGAGGGCGCACCGAAAGCCTGCGGGTGGCACATCAACTTGCTTATGTGCTCCGCACGATACAAACGCCAAACGGTGACAAGGTGCATTGCTTGACCTTTGACACAACGATTGAGGACGATGCCCTGCATTGCTTGGTTGGCTATCCGCATTTTGTGTATGCGCCGGAGCCTGCGGATCCTATGGAAAATCTAAAAATCGAATAAGGAGGCCACACTATGGCAGACAAAAAAGCCACAGAGGCCACGGCAGCGGTGCCTCGCTTTGCAAAGGCGCAGCTTATGGCCTCTAACAAATACGCCAGCAGAAAAGACTTGATCGGCGCTTTGCTGGACGATAACACGGAATACACCACCGCACAGGTGGATGAGCTGATCGAAAAATACTTGAAAGGAAAGGTGATCTAATATGGCACTTGGTGGCGGCTCCTGGCTTACTCAAAACAAAGTATTGCCGGGATCTTATATTAACTTTGCAAGCCTTGCAAAAGCAAGTGCAACCCTGTCCGACAGAGGCATTGCGGCAGCGCCGTTTGTTCTTTCCTGGGGCCCGGAGGGTACCGTAATTGAGGTTACGGCCGCCGATTTCCAGAAAAACAGTAAAAACATTTTCGGCTATGGCTACGATGCACCGGAAATGCTTGCTTTGCGTGAGATTTTCTGCAATGCAACCAAAGTGTACTGTTACCGCCTCGGTACCAGCACACAGGCAGAGTGCACTTTCGCCAAGGCAAAATACGGTGGCACAAGAGGAAACAAGCTCACCATTAAAATTACGGCTGATGTTGACAACGCCAACTATTTTATTGTGAGCACGCTCCTTGACGGCGTTGCCGTGGATGAGCAGCGTGTTAAGACAGCTGCGGAACTCGTTGCAAACGATTTTGTAACATTCAAGACCACAGGCGTTACCCTGTCGGCAACCTCTGGCACGCCTCTTACGGGCGGTGCGGACTGTGCAAGCATTACGGGTACACATTACCAGGCGTTTTTGGATGCTATCGAAAGTTATTCGTTCAACACCCTTTGCTGCCCGGTAAACCCTACCGACACAAGCACAAAAAGTACGGTTGCACTCTTTGCGAATTATACAAAGCGTATGCGTGAGGAGGTAGGTGCGAAATTCCAGCTTTGCGCTATTAAGCCCGAAACGGACAGCGAGGGCGTTATTGGCGTGTGGAACACCGCAACCTTTAACGGCACGGCAACGGATGCACTTGTGTATTGGGTAGCTGGTGCACAGGCGGCTGTGGCTGTCAATAAATCGCTTACAAACAGCAAATACAATGGTGAGCTTACCGTTGATACAAATTACACACAGGCAGCCCTTGAGGCGGCTATGAAAGCAGGTAAGTTTATGCTCCACAGCGTAAACGGTACGGTGCGTGTGCTTGAGGATATTAACACTCTTGTAACGCTTACAGCGGAAAAGGGCGAAATTTTCCAGAGCAACCAGACCGTGAGAGTATGCGACCAGATCGCAAATGATGTGGCGGTACTGTTCAATACCCGTTATGTCGGCATTGTTCCGAATGATGCCTCCGGCCGTGCAACCCTGTGGAATGATATTGTAAAACTCATTCAGCAGCTTGAAACGCTCCGGGCGGTTGAGGACTTTGATCCCGACACTGTAAGTGTGGATATTGGGGACCGTAAGGGCTCCGTATTGCTTACCATTGACGGGCTCAACATTGTAAACGCTATGAGCCAGCTCTATATGAGCGTTATTATTCAGTAAGGAGGTAGGCGTAAATGAGTAACAAGGTAATGAACACAAACGATGCACCGGTTGCCAAGTTTGCGGAGGTTTTCGTAACCCGCAACGGCAAGCGTAATGCAATGCTTATGTGTAAGGACTTTGAGGGCAAAGCCAACATTTCCACGCAGGATGTGCCCCGTATGGGCAGCGTGATTATGGGCAAAAAGCCCACCACCGTTGAACTTTCGTTCACTATGACAATTTATAAGTGCACCGAGATTTTTGACGATGTGGTTGACGAATTTATCAAAACGGGCGTTATGCCTCTGCTCACAATTCAGACCTCAAACGAGGATCCCGCCACCTCCGTTGGCCGCAGCACCAAGGTTTACAATGACTGCGTGCTTGACGGGGATGTGCTGCTTTCAATGGCAGGCTCCGAGGATGATTTTATCGAGCAGGAAATTAACGGCTTTGCCGGTGGTTACACACGCCCGGAAAAATTCAAAGATCCCACATATATGTAAACAGATAATTTAAGGAGGTATTTGCTTTATGGCAAAATCATTAAGCGCATTTTTGGCGCAGAACGCAAAAAAGGTTGATAACCGCAAGATCGCTCTTTCCCCCCGCTTTGTTGACGAAAAAGGCAAAGCAATGGAATGGGAGATCACCTGCATCACCGCCGCAGAAAATCAAAAGCTCCGCAAGGACAGCCTGCGTAATATTCCGATCCCCGGAAAGCGTGGGCAGTATACACAGGAAATGGACACGGCGCAGTACCAGGCAAAGCTGGCTGCCCGCTGCACCGTTTTCCCCGATTTCAACGATGCGGAACTCCAGGAAAGCTACGGCGTAATGGGTGCGGAACAGCTTGCCGGTGCAATGCTTACCCCTGCCGAATTTGACGATCTTATTATCGCCATTACGGAGCTTTGCGGCTTTACCGCCGAGGGTGAGCTTGTAGCCGAGGCAAAAAACTAATACTGGAGGGCGATGAGGAGGCAAATTATACCTACTACGCCCTCCACAAATTCCATTGGAAACCCTCGGAGTTTTTGGACCTTGATCCATACGAGCGTGCTTTTGTCATAGCCGCCATTGATGTACGGGTTGAGAACGAAAAGAAAGAGGCAGACCAAGCGAAACGAAAAGCAAAAAGACGGAAATAGAGGCGGCGCCTTAACCGGTGCCGCCTTTGCTTTCCAAGAGAGGAGGTGCGCCAAATATGGGCAGAGTGCAGTCATCCCTCGTGCTTAACGATCAAATGTCAAAGGTGCTGGGCCGTATCAACAAAGCGATGGGCTCGGTGCTTGATAGTTTTGAGGCAGTACAGCGTGCATCCGGCAGGAGCTTTAACACAGCTAACATTGCCGCAGCACGCCGTGAAATTGGGGCAGCGGATGCCGCCCTAAACGAAATGGAGCAGAGTTACCGAGATTGCAACAACCAACAGCAACAGCTTAATAGGCACATAGGCCAAGGAACATCTGCGGCCGGCGGTTTACTCGGTAAGATTAAGAGCATTGCCTCCGCTTACTTGGGTATGAAAGCCGTTAAGGGCTTGGTTGGCTTGTCGGACACGATAACGCAGACCGATGCCCGTTTATCTATGATGAATGACGGACTGCAAACCACCGCAGAGCTTAACGATATGATTTATGCCTCCGCACAAAGATCAAGAGGCTCATATCTGGCAACCGCCGATGCCGTTGCAAAGCTGGGGCTTATGGCCGGCGATGCTTTCAGCAGCAACAAGGAAACCATTGCCTTTATGGAGCAGGTAAATAAGCAATTCAAAATTGCCGGTACCTCTGCACAGGGTATTGATGCCGCTATGTTGCAGCTTACGCAGGCGATGGGCTCCGGTGTGCTCCGTGGTGAGGAATACAACAGTATTCTTGAACAGGCACCAAACATTATACAAGCCATTGCAAAGTATATGGATGTGCCAAAGGGCAAGCTCAAGGATATGGCCGCAGACGGACAGATCACCGCTGATATTGTAAAGGCGGCAATGTTCGCCTGTGCAGACGAAACCAACGCCAAATTTGAGAGTATGCCCAAGACCTGGAGCGATATATGGACCTCGATGAAAAACAGGGCTATTAAGGCCCTTGATCCGCTACTTGCAAAAGTCAACCAGCTTGCCAACAGCGAAAGAGTACAGCGGACCGTAAACGGTTTGATCCGTACCTTTTCGGTTATGTCGGTTGTGCTGGCGCAGGTGTTCGATGGCGTGTGTGCTGTGTATAACTTTGTGGCAGATAATTGGAGCTGGATCCGTCCTATCATAATGGGCATTGTGGCCGCCCTGCTGCTATACAAGGCAGCGGTGTTTACCATAACGGCCATTGAAACCATTGCAGCCGTTGCAAAGGGCATTTTTGCCGCCGCAACTATGATGCAGACGGGTGCAACCTTTGCCGCCACGGCGGCGCAGTACGGGCTTAACACAGCAATATGGGCGTGCCCCATTACCTGGGTTATCGCTCTTATTATCGTGCTTATCGTGCTTATTGCTATATTCTTTGAGCAGGTTGTCGGTGCCGTTTATTGGCTCGGTGCTCTGTTCAAAAACATAGGCTTGTGGATCGCAAATGTTTCCATAGCGATATGGAATAGCATTAAAAACATAGGCTTGTGGTTTGCAAACTTGGGGCTTGCTATATGGCAGGTTATTAAAAACATAGGTATGTGGTTTGCAAACCTCGGTGCTGCTACCTGGGCAATTATCAAAAATACCGGGCTTTGGTTTGCAAACCTCGGTATGGGCATCTGGAATGTGCTCAAAGCCTGTGCAAGCAATGTGGGCGTTGCCTTTAACAATGCCTGGGTATTCATTCAACAGGGCTTTTGGGGTATGGTAAATGTCATTATGCAGGGGCTTAAAAGCCTTGCAAATATGGCAAACAAGGTGCTCGGCTGGATGGGCGTAAATATCGACACCTCCGGGCTCGATTTTGCAGCCAAAAAGATTGACGAGCTCAACAGCAAAAAAGAGAGCTATACCAGCATAGGCGATGCGTGGAATGAGGGCTTTAATACCTTTGCTTATGACAGCGTAAGCGATGCGTGGAACAGCC
>ULQE01010272.1_pt1 | contig 25112 bp, 23 predicted proteins | sample 1954171 | NCBI WGS metagenome assembly ULQE01 (sample SAMEA4835647, study PRJEB28245) | human gut metagenome | biome: gut microbiome; material: fecal sample | place: Denmark | collected 2008
CAAACGTCCTTTTTAGATAGAAATGTAGATCCTTACGGGTAAGATAAAAACTCAGGCGTGAATCCGAAGATTACACGCCATTACAAAGACTAAGTCTTTACTTGTACGCATATTATACCATAGGACGTGTGGACAGTCAAATTTTAGATGATGAATTTTCGATAAATTCTTTGATGAATAAATAAGGATTGGTAAGAGCCGGGTTTTTAGAAAAATATAAGCACCGGCGCTTTATGGTCCAATTAAATAAAATATCAATTTTTTTGAATTGGCGTTTTTGGGTATTTTCGCTTTTTACAATTTGTTTATACATATAAATTAAAGCGATAAAATCATGAATTGGTTTATTGCGCAGTAGTTTTAACCGCATAGTTTTAGATACTGTAAAGTTTTTAAATTCTTTTGATGCAGAAGCAGCAATATTGGTAATTTCGTTGTTTGGCTTTACGTTTTCTGCCCTTAAATTATGAATAAGGCAGTTGTTGTGAGCTGAAGCATTACGTATGTCACGGACAGGAAAGAGAAGTGACGGTTTAAACTTTAAACGTTTGGGGTATAATTTATCGTAGCAGTTACATAATTTACATAAATCTCCAAAAGAAATAAGCTCACATAATACCCAAACAGGGTAATTGCTGCTGTATTTTTTAATAAGGTCTTTAGCATAGCTTGTATTAAGATGAGTATTTATTTTCTTTATACAATCGCTTGTTTTTGAAAATTCCTGTACAATTTTATAACCATTCTCGTTAGGGTTAGTTTCTATATCATTAAGTAAAGCAATTTTTAAAGAATGTTCTATATCAAGACATAATTCTAAAATAAGGTAACGCAAATACATATCCAAAATTGAAAGTTCTTTAAGATACGCAAAATCTAAATCAATATATTTTCCTGCCTTGGCACCGCAAGGGTATTTATTATAGTTTTTGCGGTATGCAGCTACTTTAAAATAATAGTTATGTTCTTGTATAAAATGAGTAGCTTCATTTTCAGACATTAAGTTAAAGGTAATACCTTTAGATTTCATGTGTTCAATTAATTCGCTTGATGTTTTTAACTCCTTATCCATAAATCCTCTTGATATAACGAAAAAAGGCTTGCCGCTCCGCAGATTGGCAAGCCCCCCCGTGAGTTGCCCTCAGGCTTCTCACTATCGCTGTGCAAGTATTATACCACGAAACGTATGTAAAATCAAACAGTATTTATATAATAGCAACAGTGTTTAGAAAAAGCAATAAACGATGTTTGAAAAATCAATGACATATTAATTTTAAAATATATTAAACGGCACAAAAGAAAAGGTTTTGCTAATTTTTATTGTAAATGTGCATTTAAAATATGGTACAATTTAATCAGTACTAAAATATTATAAAAAGCTAAATATAAATACAACGAGGAAAACTAATGATTAATATAAGAAAACTTGAAACTGAATTATGGGAATCCGCAGATTTACTGCGTTCCGGTTCAAAACTTACTTCAAATCAATACTGTATGCCTGTGCTTGGGCTTATTTTTCTGCGTTACGCATACAGCCGTTTTAAAACTGTAGAAGCAGAAATACTTAAAAACCGCCTTGTGCGTGGCGGCAAAGCAATGCCGGTAGAGAAAAGTGATTTTGCAGCTAAAAGCGCACTATTTTTACCTAAAGAGGCACAGTATGATTATTTGCTTAATTTGCCGGAAAATGTTGCCTCTGCCAATATTAAAGACAAAGACGGGCATATTATAAAAAGCCTTGGCGAAGCGGTAAATAATGCAATGCAGCTTATCGAAGCGCAAAGCGAGCAGCTTACAGGTGTTTTGCCGAAAACTTATACAGGTTTTTCTGATGAAATCCTTTCAGAACTTTTGCGCATTTTTAACAACAGCGCGCTTGATGAAATCGGCGGCGACATAATTGGCCGTATTTACGAATACTTTTTAAATAAATTTGCTAAAAACATTGCTTCCGATGACGGTGTATTCTTTACTCCTAAATCATTGGTAAAAATGATTGTTAATATCATTGAACCTAAAAACGGCATACTTTTAGACCCTGCCTGCGGCAGCGGCGGCATGTTTATTCAATCCGGAGATTTTGTAAACCACAGCGGCATGAACGCCAACCGCACTATGACCTTTTATGGGCAGGAAAAAGTTGAATATAACGCCCAGCTTTGCTTAATGAATATGGCGGTACATGGTTTAAGCGGCAAAATAAAATCCGGCGATGAAGCAAATACTTTTTACCATGATGCCCATAATCTTGCAGGCTGCTGTGATTATGTAATGGCAAATCCGCCTTTTAATGTAGATAAAGTTAAAGCAGAAACCTGCCAAAGTGCAGGCAGGTTGGCTTTTGGTTTGCCGGGCATTAACAAAAAGAAAGAAATAAGCAACGCCAATTATTTGTGGATTTCGTATTTTTACAGCTATCTTAACGAACATGGGCGTGCCGGCTTTGTTATGGCTTCTTCTGCAACAGACAGCCAAAATAAAGATAAAGACATACGCCAAAAGCTGATAGAAACAGGGCATGTAGATGTTATGATAAGCGTTGGCAATAATTTTTTCTACACCAAAAGCCTGCCTTGTTCCCTGTGGTTTTTTAATAAAGGCAAAGCCGATGAAATTAAAGACAAAGTTTTGTTTATAGATGCGCGTAATTACTACACTGTTGTAGACCGTACCTTAAACGAATGGAGCGATTGGCAGCTTAAAAATATTAACGCCATTGTGTGGCTGTACCGCGGCGAAACCGAAAAATATAAAGCATTGCTTAATGAATACCGTACTGCGCTTGGCAGCGATAAACCCTTTACAGCGCAGATAGAAGAAATAACTGCAAAAATAGAGAAACTGCGCGCCGAAGCTAAAGCTGCGGTAGAAAATGCTGCAAAGCGCGATAAGAAAAATGTGCAGAAAGAATATGATGAAAAACTTGCAGGAATTAATGAAACTTTAACAACTGCTAAAGAAGCAAACTGGCTGTACGAAAAATTTGGCGAGGGCATTTATGCCGATATCCCTGGTTTATGCAAAATTGCAGACAGGGCAGAAATTGAAGAAAAAGGCTATTCCCTTACGCCCGGCGCTTATGTTGGCGTTGCCCCGGCAGAAGATGACGGCGTGGATTTTAAGCAGCGCATGAAAGAAATACATGCAGAACTTTTGGCACTGCAAAAAGAATCCAACGATTTGATGAAGACCATCTCACAGAATTTAAAGGAGATGGGGCTATGAGAAAAGCAATTAAGATAAAAGATCTTGGTGAAGTGATTACAGGAAATACTCCACCAAGATCTAATCCTGAATTATATGGTCGACATACACCGTTTATTAAAGCTACAGATATTGAAGAATCTTCAAAATTTACATATTTTCCTGAAGAATTTTATTCTGAAATAGGATTTCAGAAATATAAAAAAAGCTTGATTAGAAAAGGTGCTTCTTGCGTTGTAACTATAGGCAGTGTTGGCAAAAAGATGACAATGGCACATTGTGACTGTTTTATAAATCAAGCGATGAATGCTGTTGTACCAAACAATAATTATGATGATGAATATGTATATTATTTGTTGAAAAATAACATACATAAATTAAAAATGCTTAATTCAGGAACTGCTTCAGGAAGGGAAAATATTTCTAAGTCAGCTTTTTCAAATATGGAAATAGAAGCTATTTTAGACAAAGACAAACAAATTATTATAGGAAAAATTCTTTCTGCTTATGATAAGCTCATAGAAAATAATCAAAAACAAATAAAACTTTTAGAAGAAGCTGCACAGCGTTTATATAAAGACTGGTTTGTTGATTTACGTTTTCCCGGCTATGAAAAAACACCTATAATAGATGGTGTGCCTGAGGGGTGGAAAAAATATAGAATTTCTGAAATAGGAAAAGTAGTTACAGGAAAAACACCGTCAACTGAGAAAGAAGAATATTATGGTAAAGAAATTCCATTTGTAAAAATTCCAGATATGTATAACGGTATATATTCTATTGTTACAGAAACTTCTTTAACAAAAGAAGGAGCAGATACTCAAAAAAGCAAATATATACCGGCAAATAGTATTATGGTTTCGTGTATTGCAACTGTTGGATTAGTAAATATCTCAGTAAATGTTTGTCAAACTAATCAGCAGATTAATACTATTATTTTAAATCAACAAGAAGATTTGTATTATATTTATTTTACAATGAAAAGATTAAAAACTTTGCTTGAAGGTGTTGGAAGTAATGGCGCTACAATGACGAATGTTAATAAAACAAAGTTTGAAAATTTAGAAATACTCTATCCGATAAAAGAATTAAGAAAAAAATATTTCTGCTTTTGTTACCCAATTTTTAAAAAAATTTATGATCTTAGTATGAATAATATTTTTTTATCGCAAGCGCGTGACTGTTTGTTGCCCAAATTAATGAGCGGTGAGTTGGAGGTGCAGCTTTGATATTTGAGAGCTATTCTTGGAAACAAGATTTGATAAGGAGAAGGTATTTAATAAAAAAATATAATACCCAAGAGCAATTAGATAAAAATTATGATAGAGCAACTACTATTATAGAAAAAGCTGTTTTCTATTCGGCTTTTATAATAAGAAAACTTATTGATTGTATTTTAAAAGTTAGTGATGAAGTAGATAATTATACATTAAAAGTTCATGCGGTAAAGCCACTTAAACAAATAGGATTATTGGATAGATGGCCGGATGAAAATAGTCATGATTGGGGAAATGCACAGCAACGAACAGTTTTAGGTAAAAATGTTTGTAATTGGTTAATCCATTCATATGTTTTTTATTTTTCTTATAATGAAAATGATGTAATAGATAGTTTTTACGTTGCATCAGATTATGATAGAAATAAAATTTTATATAGAATTGACTTGAATGATTGGTTAGAGTATATGTATTTTGTTGGAACTGATTGTATTACAAGTGCTGAATGTATTTATAATCCAGCTAAGTCTAATTATGTTTTAAAATTTAAGAAAAGATGGAATTCATTAAAGTAGGTGAGATTATGAGCTACGATTATTCAGAAAATATTCTTGTACAGGAAAGTGCCGGTAATTTGCTGCGTGATGAACTGGGCTGGGATGTACAGTTTGCCTATAACAAAGAAGTTTTAGGCAAAAATGGTACCTTTGGCAGAACAAGCTACAAAGAAATATTGCTGAAACGTTATTTTAATGCTGCTTTAAAAAAGTTTAATCCGTGGATTAATGACGAGCAGATTTTAGAAGCGCAAAGAATTCTGGAAAACCGTCTCTCTACCTCATCTCTTTTGCAAATAAATGAAGAAAAGTATTTTCTTATTCGTGACGGCATTAAGGTTACGGTTAAAAAGCCTAATGGCGAAACCGAAAAACAAACGGCGACCTTAATTGATTTTAAAAATCCGCAAAATAATTATTTTTTAGCCGTTAAGGAATTAAAAATTCATGGTGACTTATACCGCCGCCGTACTGACATTGTTGGTTTTGTAAACGGTATTCCTTTGCTGTTTGTGGAACTAAAAAAGACTACCGTTGATGTACAGAATGCTTATGAAGATAATTATACAGATTATCAGGATACAATTCCGCATTTGTTTTATTATAATGCGTTTATAATGCTTTCTAACGGAACGGAAGCTAAAGTTGGTACATTAGGCAGCAAATACGAATTTTTTCACGAATGGAAACGCCTTGCGGAAGCTGAACGTGGCAGTGTGGCTTTAGAAACTATGCTGCGCGGTATCTGCAAAAAAGAAAACTTTCTTGATTTGTTTGAAAACTTTATTTTGTTTGACCATTCCGGCGGCAATACGGCTAAAATTCTTGCCCGTAACCATCAGTACCTTGGTGTAAATGAAGCAATGAAAGCTTATGCTGCAAGAAAACTTAATAATGGCAAACTGGGCATATTTTGGCATACGCAGGGTTCGGGCAAAAGTTATTCTATGGTGTTTTTGGCGCAGAAAATACGCCGTAAATTTGAAGGTTCGCCTACGTTTGTAATTTTAACTGACCGCGATGAGCTTAATAAACAGATTAGCGATACGTTTGAAAATTGCGGTCTGCTTGGCGATGTCAAAGCTTCGCAGTTTATAGCTACAAGCGGCGATGACCTTATACAGAAATTAAAGGGGAATCCAAGCTTTATTTTCACATTAATTCAAAAATTTAACAAACCGGAAGCAGAGCCAATTTTTCCTGCCCATGATGTTATTATTATGTCTGATGAAGCACACCGCAGCCAGTATGGTATTTTTGCCGGTAATATGATGAATCTGCTGCCAACTGCTGCACGTATTGGCTTTACAGGTACGCCGCTTTTGTCTGATGATAATATTACGGCGCGTACTTTTGGCGGTTATATATCCATTTATGATTTTAAACGTGCTGTTGAAGATGGTGCAACTGTACCGCTTTATTATGAAAACCGCGGCGAAAAAATTTTGAATTTGCATAATCCGGAAATTACTGACAGGATTTTAGATGCTATTGAACGTGCTGACATTGATGAATACCAGCAAGATAAACTGGAAGCAGAATTTAGCAAAGAAATACATTTAATGACGGCAAAACCAAGGCTGCAATCTATTGCGCAAGATTTTGTAAGGCATTATTCTGACTTATGGACAAGCGGAAAAGCTATGTTTGTTTGCCTTAACAAAGTTACTTGTGTGCGTATGTATGATTATGTACAGAAATATTGGCAAGAAGGAATTGAATGCTTGAAAAACCGAATAAAAAATGTCAGTCAGCAGGAAGCGCAGGAACTTAGGCGCAAACTGCAATGGATGGAAGAAACGGAAATGGCGGTTGTTATTTCTCAGGAACAAAATGAAATTCAGACCTTTAAAAAGTGGGGGCTGGATATTCAGTATCACCGCAATAAAATGGTAAAAAACGAATTGGATAAGGATTTTAAAGATTCTGCCAATCCGCTTAGGGTAGTATTTGTTTGCGCTATGTGGCTTACAGGGTTTGATGTTAAATGCCTGTCGTGCCTGTATTTGGATAAACCTTTAAAAGCGCATACGCTGATGCAGACTATTGCCCGTGCTAACCGTGTGGCTGAAGGTAAAAGCAATGGTTTGATTATTGATTATATCGGCATTGTTAAAGCGCTTAGAAAAGCTCTTGCTGATTATACGGCTAATGTTGGGTGTATTGACGGTACAGACCCTACTGTTGATAAAGTTAAGCTAATTGAGCGTATTTTAGATACGCTGGAAAGGGCAAAGCTGTTTTTAGCGGAACGTGGTTTTGTATTGCAGGATTTAATTTGTTCTTACGATTTTCCCAAAATGTATTATTTGCAGAAAGGTGCAAATATTGTTTGCGGAACTGTGGAGGAGAGAAAAACATTTTCGGCATATGCTTCGGAACTGAACCGCCTTATGAAGTATACTGACCGCGATGATATTGACAGGAATGTGCGTAAGGAATATGAAGCCGTTGCTGCAATTTATGCTGAAATTAAGAAAAAACGCAAGCATATTAATATTACTGACTTAATGGTAGAAATTAATAATATAATTAGTGACTATGTTGAAATAGAGCATAGTTATATGATTAATGAAGAAGTAAAGCGTTTTGATATTAGCGGTATTGATTTTGATTTATTGCGCCGTGAATTTGCAAAGGTTAAAAATCAAAATTTACTGATGAGAGATTTGGAAGAAATTATACAGCTAAAGCTGGATAGAATGCTGTTTACAAATCCTGAACGCATTAATTATTATGAACGTTACCAAAAGATTATTGATGATTATAACAGCGAGCAGGACAGGGCTACCATTGAAAAAACTTTTATGGATTTGATGGATTTAGCCAATAAGATGAATCAGGAAGAACAGCGTTATGTACGCGAAGGTTTTAAAAGCGATGAAGAATTAACTTTATACGATATGCTCTTCCGCAATGATTTGAATAAAAATGATATTAAAAAACTTAAAACCGTGGCTGCGGAATTGCTTAACAAAATTAAAGCAAAGATTTCTGAATATGACCATTGGACGGACAAACAGGAAACAAAAGCTGCTGTTGATAATTTAATTAGAGATACTTTGTGGGCGGAACTGCCAGAATGTTATGATGAAGCAAGCATTTGGGGATATCGCCAAAGAATATATGAATATGTTTATACTCATTATAAGGATGTAGCGTAAAACAAAAAGCCTGCCTTTGCATTTGCAAAAGCAGGCTGAATTTTTACAATATTATAATTCTGGTACGCCTGAGTGGAATCGAACCACCGCACGCGGCTCCGGAGGCCGCTGCTCTATCCACTGAGCTACAGGCGCACTATAACATTTGCATTATACCACAAATGTGCTGTTTGTACAATCGGGCTTAATGCACGTACTGTTATTTATTTTGCAGACGCCGTTTTTTATGTTACAATTAGCTTATTAAATGAAACGGAGTAAATTATGCAAAAAAACATCTGGCAGCAGCTTGTTGCCGTTATAATTTTTATATGGGCCTTGTGGAATTATGAAATAACCTTATCTCTACTGGGCAGTGCGCTGGGTATTTTAATGCCGCTTATTACGGGCTGCGTTATTGCTTTTACCGTAAATGTGTTTATAGAAAAATTTGAGCAGATATGGATGCGTGTGTTAAAAGACCGTGCTGCCAGGTTTAGAGGGCCGGTTTGCCTTATTGCAGGCTTTATGCTTATTTTTGGCGTAATAACGGCACTGCTTTTTGCCGTTTTGCCGGAACTGCATGCAAGCATTGTTATTTTAAGCCATAAGCTGCCGCAGGATATTGTATATTTTAATGCCTTTTTGCAGGAGCAGCTTTTGGCATGGAATTTTTCGCCCGAAGACGTGGCATACGTTCAGGACAAAATTTATGAATGGCAGGCTGCCGTGGAAGCTTACTGGCAGGCCAATAAAGCGGCTCTGCTTTCGCAGACTTTAAGCATTACGGCTTCCGTTGCCGGTGTAGTGGCAAACCTTGTAATGGGCTTTGTGTTTGCGGTGTATATTCTGCTGGAAAAGAAACAGCTTGCAGTATCATCCCGCCGTGCACTTTATGCTTTTTGCAGTGCTGAACGCGCCAGATACATTATTGCGGCGGCATCGCTTGCCAAAAGAATTTGTTCCGGTTTTATCGGCGGGCAGCTTCTGGAGGCTTTCTTACTGGGGCTGATGTGTTTTGCCGGTATGATAATTTTAGGCATACCTTATGCTTTTGTTATTTCCGCACTGGTTGCGTGCCTTGCGGTTGTGCCGTATATCGGCTCTATAACCAGTGCAGTTATAGGCTGCATATTTATAGTAATATCGCAGCCGGAAAAAGTTATTGCTTTTATAATCTTTTTCCTTGTACTGCAGCGTATCGAAGGCGATATTCTCTATCCGAGAATTGTCGGAAAATCCGTCGGCCTGCCGGAGCTGTGGCTGCTTGTTGCGGCTATGATAGGCGCAGGGCTTGGCGGCATTATGGGCATGATTATAAGCGTACCCTTATGTTCCGTTTTTTATGCGCTTTTCAGCGATTATATCAAGCGGCGGCTGCAAACTAAAAAAATGAATGATATTTGAACTTTATGGAGGAATACTTAATGAAAAAAATTGCTGTACTGCGCTGCCTCAGAGTAAGCGCATCCTGCACGGGCAGTGGTTGCCTGCGTGCGTTAAACGAAAAAACAGGCGCGTTTGAACGCTATGGCGATGAAACTTTGCAGGCTGCAGCCGTTTTTACCTGCAACGGCTGCGGCGAAAATAAACTGCCTAACCAGGAAGGCATTAACAAAAAAGTTGAACGCATTATAAAAATGCAGCCGGATGCACTGCATTTAAGCAACTGCACCATGCCGAAAGATGAAAACGGCAACCGTGTAATCTGCCCGGTAATTAAAGAACTGGAAGATAAATTTACTGCTGCCGGTATTGACGTGGTGCGCGGAACGCATTAACGGCGCAAAGATTAAAGAAAGAGGGTGCTGATGACGGCTAAAATAATTATTTCGGCTGTTAACCCGGAAGAAACCCGCATGGGCATTGTGGAAAACGGCCGTTTAATGGAATATGTTGTTGAGCGCAATAACAGTGCGCAGCTTGTCGGCAGCATCTTTCTGGGGCGTGTATGCAATGTGGTGCGCGGCATACAGGCGGCTTTTATAGATATTGGCCTTGATAAGAATGCTTTTTTGTATTTGGGCGATAAAACCGGCATTACCGAAGGGCAGCGTGTGCTGGTTGAAATAATAAAGGACGCCCGCGGCAGCAAAGGCCCTACGGCAACGCTTGATATATCGCTTGCCGGCAGATATGCGGCGCTGCTGCCGGAAGCAAATTATACCGGCATTTCGCGGAAAATTACCGACAGCGCCGAACGCAGCCGCCTGAAGAAAATTGCCGACGAAGTTACAAACGGGGCGGCAGGCGCGGTTATGCGCACTAATGCGGCCGGTATGCCGGAAGAAGTTTTGCGTGCTGATTTGCAGCAGCTTATGGCAGACTGGCAGATTATACAGGCGCGTGCCAAACTCGCACGTTCACCGCAGGTGCTGCACCGCGAACTTGATATTTCCGTACGCATTGTGCGCGATTATCTTAATGCCTGTATTGATGAAGTTGTTGTGGACAGCCCGGCTGTTTACGGGCGTTTGCAGGAACTTTTGCAGAATATTGCCGAAAGCAGAAGCTGCAAACTGCTGCTGCATGACAAGCAGACAGATATTTTTTCATACTACCGTTTAAGCGACGATATTGCTTCCATCAGCGACAGGCGCATTGATTTGCCCAGCGGCGGCTACCTTGTTATAGATTATACGGAGGCTATGACTGTTATAGATGTTAACAGCGGGCATTTCAGCGGGCGCGAAAACCTGGCGGAAACCGTAATGCAGATTAACCGCGAGGCGGCGGACGAAATAGCACGCCAGCTGCGCCTGCGTGATATTGGCGGCATTATTGTGGTAGACTTTATCGACATGGATAAAAAAGAGTACCGCGAAGAAATAATGGAGCGTTTGCAGCAGGCACTGCGCGCCGATAAAATGAAATCCTGCGTGCAGGATATGACGGTGCTTAACCTTGTGGAAATAACCCGCAAAAAAGCCCGTCAGAACTTGTCGGCAGTGCTTTATGCGCCGTGCCCGGTCTGCCAGGGCAGCGGCAGGGTGCAGTCGCAGGAAACGGTAGGGCTTGAAATAAAACGCCGCCTGCGTACGCTTCTGGCCAAGCCATGTGCGCCGCGCAGCATTTTAATTATGGTCAGCCCGTGGCTTGCCGAATGGCTGAACCATAAAGTTATACGCCAGTGGGAAAAAGAGCTGAACTGCACGCTTGCCGTAACGGCAGAGCCGCGTTTGCAGCTTGAAACTTTTTCACTTTTGGACAACACCGGTGTTGACAAATAACGCCCGGTGTGGTAAATTATTCCAGTATAGACTGATTGAGTCTGTCCCCAACCGCGCAGAGAGGTTCCGTAAACTCCGGATGGAGTACCGTATTTGGCGAGTATATAACAAGGGAGGTGCAAATAAATGTACGCAGTTATTAAAACCGGCGGTAAACAGTACCGTGTTGCTGAAGGCGATGTATTGAACGTTGAAAAACTGAATGCAGAAGCCGGCAGCGAAGTAGTATTTGACGAAGTTCTTACCGTAGTTAACGATGCTGATGTTAAAATCGGCCAGCCTGTAGTTGAAGGCGCAAAAGTTACTGCTAAAGTTGTAGAGCAGGGCAAAGGCGAAAAAATCCTCGTTTTCAAATACAAAGCTAAATCCAACTACCGTAAACGCCAGGGTCACCGTCAGCCGTTTACTAAAGTAGAAATCTCCAAAATTGAAGCATAATGGTTAAAGTCAGTATTTACCGTGATAAAAACGGAAATATTACTTCTTATGAGGTAGCAGGGCATGCCGGAGCGGTAGAGGAGGACGGTTACGACCTTGTCTGCAATTCGGTTTCCGTACTGACTCAGGCTCCGCTTATCGGTTTGGAGCGTTATTTAAAACTTAAGCCGCAGTACACAGTTGATGAAGAAAGCGGCATCTTTACATTAAAACTTGACCGGGCGGACAGCAATACACAGGCAATACTTGAAACAATGGTTCTGGCATTGCAGAGTGTAGAACGGCAGTTTCCGCAGTATGTCAAAGTGAAAGACACCAGGAGGTGAATACCGATGTTTGAACTGATTCTTCAATTACATGCTCATAAAAAAGGTACCGGCAGCTCCCACAACGGACGTGACTCCAACTCTCAGCGCCTCGGCACCAAAGCACATGAAAGCCAGCTCGTTACCGCAGGCAGCATCATCGTTCGTCAGCGTGGTACCCGCTTCTATCCCGGCAACAATGTAGGCATGGGCAAAGATTACACCATTTATGCAATGGTTGAAGGCCGCGTTAAATTTGAACGCAAAGGCCGCGATAAACGCCAAATCAGCGTATATCCGGTTGAAGAAGCTATGTAATTTTGCTTACTACCCCAAAGTTTTTGGCTTTGGGGTTTTATTTTTGCCCGATTATAATAAAAATTATTTACTGCAAATGTGAATTATTTGTAATTTTGCTTCAAATTACAGCTTTTCTCCTTGAACAAAAGGTCGAAAAATGCTATGATTAAACCACGAGATAAGATAATTTTTTAAGGAGTGATATAAATGGCAGCATTACATTTAAGCGCAGAAAATTTTAAACAGGAAGTATTAGAAGCAAAAGGCAAGGTTTTGGTAGATTTTTTTGCAACCTGGTGCGGCCCCTGCCGTATGATGAGCCCGATTGTTGACCAGCTGGCCGACGAACTGGCAGATGTTAAGGTGTGCAAGGTTGATATTGACCAGGCTGAGGCGCTGGCAACCGAATATGGCGTGGAAGTTGTGCCTACTTTTATTGTGTTTGAAAACGGAGAAGCAGTAAAAAGCGTAAGCGGCGTTATGCCGAAACCTGTAATTTTGGATATGCTGAAATAAGGTGTTTTTATGGCTGATAAAATGACGGATATTATTATTATCGGCGGCGGCACAGCCGGAATGACGGCTGCCGTTTATGCCGGGCGTGCCAGGCGCAGTGTTAAGGTGCTGGAACAGAGCATTCACGGCGGGCAGATTATTAATACCAGCCATGTGGAGAATTTTCCGGGCTTTGACAATATTGCCGGTTTTGAATTTGCAACGGCGCTGTATGACCAGGCTGTAAAATTTGGTGCTGAGTTTGTGTACGAAAAAGTTACCGGCATTGAAAATGCAGACGGCTTTAAACGCGTGCTTACGGCAAACGGGCATTATGATGCCAAAGCCGTTATTATCGCAACCGGTGCGCGTCCGCGTCCGATTGGCGTTGCCGGTGAGGAAAAATTTGTAGGACGCGGCATTTCCTTCTGTGCTACGTGCGACGGCGCTTTTTACAAAGGCAAAACAGTTGCCGTTATCGGCGGCGGCAACACTGCGCTGGATGATGCGGTTGTGCTTTCGCAGCTTGCTGAAAAAGTTTACCTTATTCACCGCAGACAGGAATTCCGTGCCGAAAAACAGCTGGTAGAAAAGGTTCATAAACCTGAAAATATTGAGTTCATTCTCGATACCGTTGTAACGGGGCTGAAAGGTGATAAGCGCCTTGAAGGGCTGGAACTGGAAAACAAAGTTACCGGCGAAAAAACGGAACTTGCCGTGGACGGAGTTTTTGTAGCTATCGGCCAGATGCCGGAAAACGGTATGTTTAAAAATGTTGTTGAGGTTGACGCAGGCGGCTATATTGTTGCCGGTGAGGACTGCAAAACAAGCTGCCCGGGCATTTTTGCCGCCGGTGACGGACGCACCAAAAAAGTGCGCCAGCTTACAACGGCTGCGGCAGACGGTACTGTTGCCGCACTTGCAGCAAGCGAATATATAGGTTAAAAATAATAATTCAATGTAAACGGTTCTGTTTAAAAGCAGAGCCGTTTATTTTTTACGCAAACTTCTGTAAACCCTTTTAAATTTATGGTAAACCTGTTTACAAAGAATAGTTAACGTTGTATAATGTGGTTGTTAACCAAAATAAATAACAAGGTTTACGTAAACGGAGGGCGAAATTATTATGAATTTTATTATTGAAGTGGCTGATAAAGTTTTAAACGGCGGAGAAGTAAGCAGAGCCGAGGCAGAACGCTTAATAAATGTAAGTGATGACGATACAATGCTGCTTTTGGCAATGGCAGATAAAATCCGCCAGAAATATAACGGCAATGCTGTCGATTGCTGCGCTATTATTAACGGCCGCAGCGGGCGCTGCCCGGAAAACTGCAAATTCTGCGCGCAGTCCGCTCATTATCATACCGGCGTTAAAGAATATCCGCTTCTGAGCGGGCAGGAATTTGTTGATGCTGCAAAAAAAGCCAAAGCCGCAGGCGCTGTAAGGTTTTCAATTGTAACAAGCGGCAGAGGGCAAAGCAAGGCTGATGATTTTGATAACATCTGCAAAGCCTTGAAGCGCATTAAAGAAGAAGTGGGCATTGAGGTTTGCTGTTCTTTGGGCATTTTAACGGAGGAGCAGGCTTTTAAACTGAAAGAGCTTGGCGTAACGCGCTATCATTCCAATTTGGAAACCGCGCCCAGCCATTTCCCCGATATTTGCAGCACTCATACCTATGAAGATAAAATGTTTACCATTCATAACGCGCAAAAAGCAGGCCTGCGTGTTTGCAGCGGCGGTATTTTCGGGCTGAACGAAACGCCGGAGCAGCGTGTGGAAATGGCGTTTGAACTGAAACGCCTTGGCATCGACAGTGTGCCGCTGAACCTTTTAACGCCGATTCCTGGAACTCCGTTTGAAAACAACAAACCTTTAAAACCTTTGGAAATTCTGCGTGCTTACGCGGTTTTCCGTTTTATATTGCCGAAAGCGCTTATCCGCACCGCGGGAGGGCGTGAGGTTAACCTGCGCGATTTGCAGTGCCTGGCGTTAAACGGCGGGCTGAACGGCATTATGGTTGGCGGGTATTTAACTACCGGCGGCAGAAGCCCGGAAGCAGACAAAGTAATGATTAGAGATTTGGGACGTACTGTAACGCATCCGGTTTTATGAGGGGTGAGAGCTATGCTTTACAGTGTAAAAATGCGTTCGGCACAGGGCGGAGCGCATGAAGAAGGCGGCAGGCATATTTCCGGCGCAGAGCGCATTTTGCCGGAAGAACAGCTTGATTATGCCGTGCTTACCATGCTGCACCGGGCGCGTGAGCATGAACGCGGACGCGCGGATTTTATCAGCTTAAAAGTGGAAGAAATAAAGCCGCAGGATATTGTTTATAAGCCGCTGTTAAATTTCAGCACCTGCCCGGTAAAAACGGCGCGGGAAGGGCACCGGGCGGCAGTTGCCGAGCTTGAACGCGCCGGAGTGAAGCCCAAAGCCGCCCTTAAAGGGCTGGAAATGCTTGAAAACCTGCATGACAGCATGCGCGGTGCCATTGTTGTTGATTGTGAAAGCGGAATGCGTATTGACGGCATGGGCGAACGCGGCGTGCGTGCCAGTAAAATGGACTGCGTAAACAGCCGCGGCTATGATGAATATATGCAGGCGCGCGGGCTGACAGGTGACCATGTGCGCGAAGCGCTGGTGCTGGCTTCCAAGGTTGCCGGGGCAGAAGGCATGGTTGCGGAGCTGTGCTGGTCGGATGACCCATACTATGTTACAGGCTATGTTGCTTCGCCGCTTTATGGTTACCGCCGTATACCGGTAATGAAGGAGCGCGGCAGCGGTATTGGCGGCAGGGTATTTTTTGTGCGTCCGGGTACGGATATGAAAGAATTGATTAATTACCTTGAAGAACAGGTAGTGATGATACAAACCGGGGAGGCGCTGACATGCTGACAGAACGCCTGCAGAAAGAACTGGAGGAAACTTATTCCAAAGGATTAAGGCGCACTGTTGACGGGCTGCGCTTTAAAACCGCGGTACGCGCCGAAGATGAAAACGGCAAAGAATATCTTGTGTTTGCAAGCAATAACTACCTTGGGCTTACCCATGCGCCGGAAGTGCAGCGGGCAGCGGCAGAAGCGGTACGCTGGGGAACCGGCAGCACGGGCAGCCGCCTTACAACAGGCGCGGCGTTTGAAACCGGCGAACTGGAGAAAGAACTGGCGGAATTTAAACACGCCGAAAACGCGCTGGTGTTCAATACTGGTTATATGACCAATTTAGGTGTACTGTTTGCTTTGGTTAAACCGGGAGATGTTGTTTTCAGCGACGAGCTGAACCATGCCAGCATTATTGATGGCTGCCGCATTGCCCGTGCGCATGTTGCTGTTTACAAACATAACGATATGCAGGATTTGGAGCGGCTGTTAAAAAAAATTCCTGCCGCTGGCGAGCGTTTTATAGTTACGGACGGCGTTTTCAGCATGGACGGCGATATTGCCAATTTGCCGGAGCTTGTGCGCCTGAAAGAAAAATACGGAGCCTGCCTGATGGTTGACGACGCCCACGGTGTTGGCGTTATAGGCGCGGACGGCAGTGGTACGGCGGCTTATTACAACATGCCGGGCACAATTGATTTGCAGGTTGGCACATTAAGCAAAGCGCTGGCGGCGGAAGGCGGGTACGTTGCTGCCAGTAAAACAATTATTGAGTATCTTATCAATAAATCGCGTCCGTTTATTTTTTCTACCGCACTGCCTGCCTGTGTAACGGCGGCAGCTCTGGCTGCTTTGCGCCTGCTGCGGCAAAAGCCGGAACAATATGTTGGCAGGCTGAAAGAAAATGCGGCCTTAATGCGCAGGCTGCTGCATGACGAAGGCTTTGAGATAATCGACGGCGTAACTCCCATAGTACCGGTGCTTACCGGCAGCAGCGAAAAAACCATGCGGTTTATGGCGGAGCTTTTGGACGCAGGCATTATGGTTTCTGGCATACGCCCGCCGACGGTGCCGGAAGGTACGAGCCGCCTGCGTGTAACGGTAACGGCTGCGCATACCGAAGCAGAAATTAAGCAGGCCGCAAAAACTATGGGCAGAATATGGCGTGAATTAAATGCGTAAAACGAAAGAAGGTTTTGGCATGAAAGCAATCGGTATAACCGCAACGGATACAGAATTTGGCAAAACGGTAGTAAGTTCCTGCTTGGCAGCGGGGTTTAAGTATTTGAGCTTTGATATGGGCGTGTTTAAACCGGCGGCCTCCGGCTGCGTGCGTACTGCAGAAGGCAGGCTTGTTTCGGAAGATGCGGAACTGCTTATTAAAGGTGCGGGGCTTACAATGGCTCAGCACGACGAGGTTGTACCTTATGTTTTGGAAGCGGCGTTGGCACCGGCGGAAGCCTCCAAACTTGCGGGCGTTAAATTAGAGCCTGCCGTCATGAAAAAAGCGGCGGCGAAGATGATAAACTCCCATAAACTGACTGTTGTGGAAGGCGTGGGCGGAATTTCCGCACCGCTTACTGATAATTACCTTGTAAAAGATTTTTTCTGCGATATGAAGCTGCCGGTAATAATTGTTGTTAAACCGCTTTTGGGCAATGTTAACCACGCTGTTTTAAGCGCTTATTACGCACAGCACGAAGGCTTGAAGGTACTGGGCTTTATTGTTAACGGCTGGGACGAAGAAAATGCCGGTGTTTTGGAGCGCAGCAACCTTTATTATTACGAAAAATTAACCGGGCTTCCTGTTTTGGGCAGGCTGCCGGTTTTAAATAAAAAGCTTTTAACCGGCCCGGATATGCTTGAAGCGGGTAAAATTGCCGCGGAAAACATAGATTTACAGCGCATTTATAAACTTTTGGGAGATGGCGAAAATGAATAAATGGGAAGAACTCGATAAAAAATATATCTGGCATCCTTTTACGCAAATGAAAGGCTGGGTTGAAAACCCGCAGCTTGTTATTGAACGCGGCGACGGCGTAAAACTGTACGATACCGAAGGGCGCGGCTATTATGACGGTATTTCCAGCCTGTGGGTAAATATCCACGGACACCGCCGCAGGGAAATTGATGACGCCATTAAAGCGCAGATTGATAAAATTTCCCATTCTACTTTGCTGGGGCTTATTAACCAGCCTTCGGCAGAATTTGCGGAAAAACTGGTGGAGATTACGCCGGAAGGATTAAATAAAGTTTTTTATTCGGATGACGGTTCTACCGCTGTTGAAGCTGCCGTTAAAATTGCTTTTCAGTACTGGCAGTTTAAAGGCAGGCCCGAAAAACAGCAGTTTATAAATCTTGGCGATTCTTACCACGGCGATACGGTGGGCGCTGTAAGCGTCGGTAATATCGACGTGTTCCATAAAGTTTACAAGCCGCTTTTGTTTGCCACTAAAAAAATGACCTGCCCGTCTTTTTATCACAGCAAACTGGGCTTTAAAACCGAAGAAGAATTTTTAAAATACCTGCTTGACGAGCTTGAAGACTATTTAAAAGAAAATGCAAGCCACGTTGCAGCCATGATTATTGAACCTTTGGTGCAGGCCGCCGCAGGCATGCTTATGCAGCCGAAGGGCTATATTAAAGGCGTGCGCGAGCTAACCAAAAAATACGGTGTGCTGTTAATTGTTGATGAAGTTGCCACCGGCTTTGGGCGTACCGGTAAAATGTTTGCCTGCGAACATGAAGGTGTACTGCCTGATTTAATGTGCATGTCCAAAGGCATTACCGGCGGTTACCTGCCGCTTGGCGCAACCATGGTTACGGATGAAATTTACAATGCCTTTTTGGGAGAGCCGGAAGAATACAAAACTTTTTACCACGGGCATTCCTATACCGGGAACCCGCTGGCATGTGCGGCAGGCCTTGCAGGGCTTGAAATTTTTGCCAAAGATAAAGTTATTGCAGGTTTGCTTCCTAAAATGGCAGTTATTGAAAAATATATGGAAAAATTCGGTAAAATGCAGTATGTTGGCAATGCAAGGCAGTGCGGCATGCTGGCGGGCGTTGAACTTATGCGCGATAAGGAAAACAAAATTCCGTTTGACCCGGCGCTTTTAATTGCCGGCGGTATTTGCCAGAATGCACGCAAATATGGTTTGATTGTCCGTAATATCGGCGATGTGATTATTTTTATGCCGCCTCTGGCAAGCACGGCTGAGCAGATTGAAGAAATGCTCGGCATGCTTGAAAAATCCATGGCGGAAGTATTTGAGAAAATTGCAGATGGCAGCAAAGTGGATTTTTCCGACCCTTGCGCTTTTTAATCAGCCTCCATTTCCGGCGCTCTTGTGACAGGGCGCCTTTTATTTTTATTTTTTGTTGCAGGTGTATGGTATAATAAAAATGATACACAGCAAGTTTTGGCGGTGATGATAATGGAGGAATCTAAATTTTTAATAATAACCGGTATGTCGGGCGCGGGCAAAACGCAGGCTATCCGCACACTTGAGGATATGAACTATTTTTGCGTTGATAATATGCCGCCGGCGCTGATTACCAAATTTGCGGAACTGTCCAGACAGGCATCCGCGCCGCGCAACACGGCAATAGTTGTTGATATACGCGGCGGACGCTTTTTTGACAAACTGGCAGAAGTTTTGGACGAACTGCGTTTAAACGGCTATTCGTATGAAGTGCTGTTTCTGGACGCTTCCGACGCGGTGCTGATAAGAAGGTACAAGGAAACCAGGCGCCGCCATCCTTTGGGGCAGGGCAGAACATTAAGCGAAAGTATTTCTTACGAGCGAAGCAGCCTGCAAAAAATTAAAGACCGCGCAACGTATATTATAGACACTACCGATATGCGCGCCGATGCTTTGAAAAACAAAATCCGCGAGCTGTTTTCCGTAAGCGGAACGGGCGAACCCATGTCGGTAACGGTACAGTCTTTCGGGTTTAAGCATGGCCTGCCGCTTGACAGCGATATGGTGCTTGACGTGCGCTTTTTGCCGAACCCTTTTTATGAAGACGATCTGCGGATGTTAACCGGCAATGATGAACCGGTTGCGCAGTTTATAGAGCATTATCCGCAGACGCAGCAGTTTTTGGCAAAAGAAGAAGATTTGCTGGAAATGCTTTTGCCGCAGTACGTGGCGGAAGGCAAAAGCCAGCTTGTAATCAGCGTTGGCTGCACCGGGGGGCAGCACCGCTCTGTTTATATTGCCAATAAGCTGGCGGAGTTTCTGCGCAGGCAGGGCTATAAAGTTCTGTTAAGCCACCGCGATTTAAGGCTTAAAAACCGCTGAAGGAGGCTATTATGGGCTGGATTAGCTGGCTGTGCCCGGGCATGAATTTAAAACGCTGGCTGCTGCTGTTTACAGTGGGCGTTTTATGCTGTGCGCTTGGGCTGGCATTATTTTTTAATTATCAGTTCATGGGCTATGTTGAAGAATTAATGTTCCGCATGGCCTATCTTACAACCGGCAAATATTCCAATACGGTTTCCATGCTGGGAGGCTTTTTATTCCTGTGCATCGGCGGCTTTGTCATGATATATGCAACAAGGCGCGTTATCCGTTCCGTTGTGGAAGCAGTTCTGCCGGACAACAATTCATCTTTAATGGAAAAAATCTTTACGCAGAGGAAACTTGGGCGCGGCCCTGCCATTACCGTTATCGGCGGCGGCACAGGGCTTTCCACTCTTTTGCGCGGCATGAAATATATAACAAGCAACTGCAATGCCGTTGTTACCGTGGCAGATGACGGCGGTTCGTCCGGGCGTCTGCGCAAGGAAATGGGCATTATTCCGCCCGGCGATTTGCGCAACTGCCTTGTAGCGCTGGCAGACCGTGAACCTTTGATGGAACGCATTATGCAGTTCCGTTTTAACGACGGTTCGCCTCTTGCAGGGCATAACTTCGGCAACCTTTTTATTGCCGCCATGGCAGAAGCCGAAGGCAGCATGGAAGCAGGCCTTGCGGCAACAAGCCAGATTTTAAACGTGCGTGGTAAGGTAATTCCTTCTACGCTGAGCGATATCCGCCTGAAAGCGGAAATGACGGACGGCACGTTAATAGAGGGCGAATCGGAAATACCAAAAGCACATAAACGTATACGCCGCGTTGGCATTGAACCTTCAAATGTGCAGGCCACAAGCAGCGCCGTTGATGCCATTATGAAGGCTGATGTGCTGATTCTGGGGCCGGGCAGCCTTTATACAAGCGTAATACCGAACCTCATGGTGGAGGGAATCCGTGAAGCCGTGCTGCGGTCGAACGCTGTAAAAATTTATGTCTGCAATGTAATGACGCAGCCTGGCGAAACAGACGGCTACGGTGCTTTCGAGCATGTGCAGGCGCTTATTACCCATGCAGGCGCGCAGTTTTTGGATTACGTTATCGTTAATGATCAGAACGTTACGGAAACGCAGCTTGCGCAGTATCAGTTAAAAGGCTCCATTCCGGTTACGCCGGATATAAAAAAAATTGAACGCCTCGGCATTAAGGTTGTGCCCAAGAGCCTTATCAGCAATAAGGATTTGGTAAGGCATAACCCGCAGAAGCTTGCTCAGGCAGTTATTTCGCTTATTTACCGCCTGCGTCTGTTCGGCAAGGGCTTCCGCTTTTTCGATTACTTCTTCATGCGCCAGAGCATGCGCAAATTAAAAAATAAATCGGTGTAAAAGGGTAAGGCAATGTCATTTTCCAACGAAGTAAAAAACGAATTGTCACGTCTTGAAGTTTCTAAAAAATGCTGCGAAAGGGCAGAACTTTTGGGGCTTTTGCGTGTAAGCGGCGCTGTTATTTTGCAGGGGCGCAATATGGGCATCCATTTTTCTACCGAAAATGCTGCCCTTGCACGACGTATGCTGCAAATGTTAAAAAGCAATTACAATGTGCAGACGGAAGTTGTCATTACGCGCTCGCGCCGTTTAAAAAAGAACAACCGCTATCAGGTCAGGGTTATTCCCTCCAAAGAAGCAGGCAAAGCGCTGCATGAATTACAGCTTTTGCCTTACAGCGATGTTGCGGAAAGGCATAAACTGCTTGCCAAATCCTGCTGCCGCAGGTCGTTCCTGCGTGGGGTGTTTCTGGCTGGCGGGTCTGTAAGCAAGCCTTCAAGCGATTATCATTTGGAAGTGGTAACGGAAAACGAAGAACTGGCCAAAAGCATTGTAAAGGTAATGCACGGTTTTTCGCTGCCAGCAAAAATTACCGACCGCAAAAATGATTTTATTGTTTACATGAAGGAAGGCAACAGCATTATTGACTTTCTTTCGGTTATCGGCGCGCATAATGCGCTGATGGAGTTTGAAAATGTGCGTATTGTTAAAGAAATGCGCAATAATGTTAACCGCGTTGTAAACTGTGAAACGGCCAATTTGAATAAAGTTGTGCAGGCTGCGGTTGAACAGCTTGAAAGCATACGCTATCTGGAAAAGAAGGGGCATTTTGGCAAGCTGCCTGCCGCACTGCGCGAAACGGCAGAACTGCGCCTTGAAAACCCGGATGCTTCACTGGCGGAACTTGCCAAAGCCGCTAACGGCAAAATAAGTAAATCCGGCCTTAACCACAGGCTGAAAAAATTACAGCAAATTGCAAAAGAACTGGGGCTGGAAATTAATGATAAAAATAAAGAGCAAGTGGATTAAAATAGTTCTGCTGGTGCTGGTTATTGCTGTTGCAGCGGCTGCGAAGCCTTTTTATGACGGTTACAGCGAATACCGCAAAAATGCAGTACCGGTTTTGGAATATCATTCCGTTGGCGGCAGCGATGAATGGCCTGCCGAAGTAATAATCAAAACCGAAGTTTTTGAAAAACAGCTGCAGTATCTTCATAATAACGGCTACTGCATGCTTTCCATGGAGCAGATGATAGACGGCTTTAAAAACGGAAAAGACATGGGCAAAGCGGTTGTGCTTACTTTTGACGACGGCTATATGGATAATTACACCAATGTTTTTCCGCTGCTGAAAAAATATAATGCCAATGCTTCGTTTTTTATAGTGCAGTCTAAAATAGGCAAGCCCAATTATATGGGGCATAACGAAATTACGGAGCTGATTCGCGCAGGCAACGATTTGGCTTCCCATACAATCAACCACAACATTTTAACTGATATTGACCCCAAATATTTTGCGTGGGAGCTTTCAAGTTCCAAATTCTTTTTAAAAAAGGAATTTGATATGTATTATGTGCATCTGCTTTCGTATCCCAACGGCAAATATGACGAAAAAGTAATTGCCGCAGCGCAAAAGTACGGTTACAATTATGCCGTTACTGGCAAAAACGGCGCCGTTGATAAAAACTGGGTGGAAAACCATCCGATGGAAATCGGGCGCGTAATTATCAAGGGCGATATGACGGAAAGCGAGTTTGAAAGCAAACTGGAACGCTCCTATTTATTGGGGTATTTAAAAAGCGTGGTTTTCGGCAGCCTGTTTTTTTACTGATAAGGCTTGCGGATTTAGTTAAAACACGGTACAATATTATAAATAATGATTTTGGAGGAATGAACGATGAAAAAACATATCACTACCGTAAATAAAGCAATGCTCAACAAAACTTTAAGAACCGGCGGCTGCGGCGAATGCCCGGCTTCCTGCCAGTCTGCTTGCAAAACTTCCTGCACTGTAGGCAACCAGGTTTGTGAACATAAATAATCCGTTCGGATAAAAATTAGCAGATCTGTTACAGCTCCCTGTATGTCAGGGGGCTGTTTTATGCTTTGAAAGGTGGAATTTGATGCTGATACATAAAATGCGCCTTGACGATTACAAGGCTGTGCTTGATGTTAACAGCGGTGCGGTGCATTTGGTTGATGACCTGATTTACGATTTGCTGGATGTTTTTAACGGCGAAAACGGTGAAGAAGCCATCAACGCAATGAAAGACCGCTATGACGAAGCGGAACTGCGTGAAGCCGTTGAAGAACTGACGGAACTGAAAAATGAAGGGCTGCTTTTCTCTCCTGAATTTGAAGTACCGCCTACTTTCAGCGAAACACCGGTTTTAAAATCGTTATGCCTGCATATTGCGCACGACTGCAACCTGCGCTGCGGTTACTGCTTTGCCGGTACCGGCGATTTTGGCGGCTGCCGCGCTCTGATGAGCAAAGAAGTGGCCGAAAAAGCAGTTGAATTTGCCGTTACAGGCAGCAAAAAACGCCATAATCTGGAACTTGATTTGTTCGGCGGCGAGCCGCTGATGAACTGGCCGGTTGTGGAGCATGTTATTAACTATGTGCGCCGCCGCGAACAGGAAACCGGCAAAAACATCAAGCTGACGCTTACGACCAACGGCACTTTGCTGAACGATGAAAACATTAAATTTTTGAACGATAACCGCGTAATGCTGGTATTAAGCCTTGACGGAAAAAAGGAAACGCACGACAGAATGCGTCCGTTCCCGAACCATACGGGCAGCTATGATGCGGCTGTGCGCGGCTTTAAAAAAGTTATCGAAAGCCGTCACGGCAAAAACTATTATCTGCGCGGGACTTATACCCATTACAATCCGCATTTTTGCGAAGATACCCTTGATATGACCAAAATCGGCAAGGAAATTTCCGTAGAACCGGTTGTCGGTACTGATGAACCGTATGTACTTACCGAAGAAGATTTGCCGGTATTATACGAAGAATACGATAAACTGGCGCGTGCATACCTGCAAAAACGCCATGAAGGCGACCCGTTTGACTTTTTCCATTTTAATGTTGCGCTTGATAACGGGCCCTGCGTTGCCAAAAGGCTGGCTGGCTGCGGTGCCGGGCATGAATATTTTGCCATTACTCCGGAAGGCGATATTTATCCCTGCCACCAGTTTGTAGGGCGTGAGCAGTATAAACTCGGCACGCTTGATACCGGCGTTGTAAAACCTGATTTGGTGCAGAAATTCCGCCATACCCACGTAATGACGAAGCCTGCCTGCCGCGAGTGCTGGGCAAGGTTCTTCTGCAGCGGCGGCTGCCACGCCAATGCCGACCTTATTAACGGTGATATTTCCATTCCGTATGAATACGGCTGCAAATTGCAGAAAAAGCGCTTGGAGTGTGCCATTATATTGCAGGCCGTTCTGTCTGCCGAAGCGCAGCAGGGCGAGGATAACAGGCCGCATATAACCAACTTTAAGTTCGAAACTGAATAAATTTTTCATACCCCTGCGAAAAATTTTACGCAGGGGTATTGCATTTTATCGTAAAATCTGCTAATATACTAAATACAGTTTGTTACACAAGTTTAACAAATGTTTAACTTAAAAAACTTTTCAAAAAAGTGAAAAAAGCACTTGACAAACCTTTGAAAGTGTAATAAACTATACAAGTCGCCGGAAAACGGCA
>ULQE01038175.1_pt1 | contig 25014 bp, 13 predicted proteins | sample 1954171 | NCBI WGS metagenome assembly ULQE01 (sample SAMEA4835647, study PRJEB28245) | human gut metagenome | biome: gut microbiome; material: fecal sample | place: Denmark | collected 2008
TGCTTCCAAAATCTCGTTCTTATAAAATATGGTATTAGACTTTTGAAATTTCTACTTTAAAACTAATATTCATTTATTCATTAATTTTCCAAAAGCATATAAATATTACATCTTAGTTTATCATAATATCCTTTTCGATATTATATGAATTTATAGCATGTTTTATTTTATACTTTTTTACTACAAATTTAGCAAAAAGTCTTGAATTTTTGGCATTTTTATAGGATAATATAAGAGAAAATTTTTGTGAAAGTGGTGAAAAGTTTTGTTTAAATCAATTAATAATTTTATATGGAAATATATCGATGCATTTTTAAAGAAATTAAAAACCGATAGAAATACTTTTTTTACATATGTATTAACATTAATCAGTGTTTACATATGTGTTGATAGAATTGTAGAAATCTTATTCTTATGTTTCTCTGGAATTTCAGTTTCATATTGGGGACCATTTGCATATACATTTGCTCTACTTTGTCCTATCTTTGCATTCCTATTTGGAGCAGGTTCTAAATTTGCTACAGATGATGCAAGAAAATTCTCATTGTTTGTGCTATACTACATAGCTTTGTATATCATAGCATTATCAATGTTTATGCAATGGGCAAACCAATTCTTATGGATATTCCTATTCTCATTACCAAACTACACTGGAATAGTTGGTGGATTCATGGATGTAATAAAACCTGCATTCACAGCATTAGCTTGGTATTTGCCAATAGTAACTATAATCCCTATGTTTAAAAAGATGTATACTGGTTTGGCAGATACAAAAGATATTAGAGATTCAGTTGCTGATTACAACGGAATTTCATTATCACCTGAATCTGATAAAGTTGGACCATATACATGTGAAATGTTTATTTGTAGAAACGGTGAAACTGGTCAAGTTATAAAAATTCCTGAATCAAGAAGATTTGAATCAACACTTATCGTTGGTGTATCTGGATCAGGAAAAACAACAATGGCATTTGAACCAATGATTGCTCGTGATATTGAAAAGAAATTTTTCTTAAAAGAAGCTTCAAAAGAATTAGGATTCACAGCATTAAAAACAGGAATAGCTTCTATTAGAGAACCATTCTCAAATGAATATTTAAACGCAAACTTCTCACTTAATATGTTAGATATAAAACCAGGGAAAGAAAAAATATTTAATACATATTTAAAGAAATTAATATATGATACTTCAGGAAAGAAAAATATATACAAAAACCTAGGATTAACTTACATCGCTCCTGATTACGAATCAATTTCTCATATTGAAAAAGTATTAAAAAATTATGGTATGAAATATAACTTAGTTGATCCAGATGATCCAGATTCAATTGGAATGAACCCATTTGTTTTTGAGGATCCAGTTAAAACTTCAATTTCAATTTCTGCAGTATTAAAAAGAATGTATGAAACAAATGAAGTAACTGTACAACAAGCTTATTATCAAAATATAACAACCCAAGCAATTGAAAACTTATCATTATTATTAAAAGAAATATATCCAAAAACACATAACGGTCTACTACCTAACTTAGAAGATTTACTTATGATGTTAAACAACTTTGAATTAGTTGAAAAATTCTGTGAAAAAATGAAAAAGATTCCAGAACTAGCTGAAAAATATCAAATATTACTTACATACTTTGCTAATAACTTTTATCAAAATTCTACAGGAATCGACGAAACAAGAAAAGCTCTTCAAGCTGCAAGTGCACAACTTGAAAACCTACTTCGTTTCCCTGGTGTAAGAAATATTTTATGTAATAGAACAAACAATATAAATTTTGATGACGCACTAAAAAATGGTGAAATAACACTTATTTGTACAAGACGTGGAGATTTAGGAGCAGCAATAAATAAAGCATTTGGACTATTTATACTTCTTCTAATGCAACATTCTGTTATTTCTAGACCAGGAACAGAAAAAACAAGAATCCCTCACTTCTTATACATTGATGAGTTTCCTCCATTCGTATGTAAAGCAACAGAAGATTTCTTTACATTATTCAGAAAATATAGAGTTGGACTTATTATATCAGCTCAGAACTTATCACAATTCGGTACAAACAATGTATTAACAAATAGTCAAAGTTATAGACAAACAATACTTGCAAACTGTACAACAAAAATCGTATTTGGTAACAATACACCAGAAGACAATGAATGGTGGGAAAAAGAATTTGGAGAGAAACGTGAATGGAAATTCAAACTAGATTATAACACAAATCCTAAAGACGGATCTGAACCATCTTACGATCAAAAATATGGAGATATACAATGGGCATATAAATCTAACTTCAAAGCTGGAAAAGTTCAATCTCAAAAATTCAAAGCTATCATTTACAAAACTAGAGATGTTAAAGGAAAAATGCTTGTTGGTAAAGGAAAACTTGATTTCCTTGAATCAAAATATAAAGAAAAACATACACCAAAACAATTCAACTTCTCTAAGTATTATGATTCAGCAACATCATTTAATGAAGAAAAACATGATATACTAAATTCATTTATGGGAAGTCCAAAATTCGACACAACAATGTCAGATGACGATGGACCAATCAAATACAACACAACAGATGCAAAAGCATTTATTGAAAATGACGGAGCAATCACATACAATATTAATAAAAATAAAAAATAAACGAATTTAAACATAAATACCCCCAATAGATTTTGAAATCTATTGGGGTTTTATTGCATACACGCTAAAGGAAAAATCACATATTATATTTTTGAATCACCGCGCAGGGACCAAACGAGCAAAGCGAGTTCGATTGAAGCATTCTTCCCGGTTTGAAAATAAAATTGACAAATTTTTATTTTCAAATTCCGAGGAATGCGACAGCAAGGTGTGAAAAAATTAATATGTGATTTTTCCTTTTTATAATACTCATTATTCTATCAATATATTTTTTAAATCAAATCCATTCTCCAAAAATCTTAATATAAATTCTCTTTGCAAATTGTGCCACAATGCAATATAAAAATGTAACCATCAAAATAAGAACAATAAACTCAGTTGCAATAGGAACCAAACCAATCATCTTTCCTATAAAAGTAAATGGAATAATCAAGCCAATAACACTAAGCAACACAGAAGACACATACACCGCCCTATGCGCATTACTCTGTATAAATGGAATCTTAGTAGTTCTAATAATATGCATTCCAGCCAAATTAGAAACAATACTATAACTAAACCAAATCGTCTGGAACGTAGCAGCCTCCCTCACTCCAAGAACAAACCACAAAGCAATAAACACTAAAATATCAAACGCTGAACTAATAGGTCCCATAAACAACATAAAATCTTTTAAACTCCTAATATCAAACTTCTTAGGCTTTTTCAAAGATTCCTTATCAACATTATCAAAAGGCAATGTCATTTGCCCTATATCATAAAGTAAACCTTCAACAAGCAACTGAATTGGTGTTTCAGGTAAAAATGGCAACGCAATACTTGCAACAACAACAGATAACACTTCCCCAAAATTAAAACTTGTAGCTAATTTAATATATTTAAGCAAATTAGCAAACGTACGTCTTCCCTCGTCTACACCATCTAATAAAACTTTCAAATCTTTTTCTAGCAAAATAATATCAGCAGACTCCTTAGCAATATCAACAGCAGTATCAACAGAAACACCAACATCAGAATTTGAAAGTGACGGACTATCATTTATCCCATCTCCCATATATCCAACTACATTTCCCATATCTTTCAAAATTCTAACAATTCTTGATTTTTGAATTGGAGACAACTTAGCAAAAATATTATTTTTTCTAAGCAATCTAGCAACACCCATATCAGGTAATTTATCAATTTCTGAACCTTCGATAATATTTTGTGTATTAATTCCAACTTTACCACAAATACATCTTGTAACATCAACATTATCACCAGTTAAAACAATAACTCTTACACCAGCTTTATTTAACTTAGCAACAGATTCTTTAGCAGATTCCTTTGGTGGATCTAAGAAACCAATAAATCCTAAAAATATCATTTCATGTTCATCTTCGACAGAAAAAATGTCATTTATAATATCAAATTTCTTTTCACAAACGCCAACAACTCTTAATCCATCTTTATTAAGCTTTTTACTTATAGATAAAACATTTTTTCTAATAGTATCAGTAATATTTATAAGTTTACCATCAATCTCAACCATTGTACATATAGATAAAATTTCCTCAATCGCACCTTTAGTAATAAGTAAGCTCTTCTCGCCCTCTTTTGAAACAACAACGGACAATCTTCTTCTAGTAAAATCAAAAGGAATTTCATCAACTTTTTTATATTCACTATCTAAACTTTGTAATCCATTTTCATGTGCTCTATTAATAACAGCTTCATCAATATTACCTTTCAAACCAGTTTGAAAATTCGCATTCAAATATGCATATTTCAAAATTTTATCACTAGTTTTTCCTGTAGCATCTAAATATTTTTCCAAAACAATTCTATCTTCTGTTAATGTCCCTGTCTTATCTGTACACAAAATATTCATTGCACCAAAATTTTGAATAGAATCTAATTTCTTAACAATCGTCTTTTTCTTAGACATTCTAACAGCACCTTTTGATAAACAAGAAGATAGAATAACAGGCAACAATAAAGGTGTTATAGTAATTGAAATTGCTACAGCAAATGTAAACGCAGTAACTAAATCATGTTTCCACGCATTAAACAAAAATATAATCGGAATTATTAAAACCATAAAACGAATTAATAATTTACTTATATTCTCTATTCCCTTTTGGAAAGATGTCTTTGGTTTATTAGGAGAAACACTCTTAGCAATTTTTCCAAAATAAGTGCTATCTGCTACCTTTATAACAACACCCTTGGCACTACCAGAAATAACATTTGTACCCATAAAACAAATATTATCTAAATCTAATATACTATCAATTTCTTCTGTATTAGCAGTATTTACTTCTTTTTTAACAGAATCAGATTCTCCTGTTAATGAAGACTGACCAACATATAAGTCTTTTGACTCTATAACTCTAAGATCCGCAGGAATCATGCTTCCAGCAGATAAATAAACAATATCTCCAATTGTAACTTCTTTTAATGGAATATCAACCTTTTGACCATTTCTAAGAACTGTAGTTGTTGTTTCAACAAGTTCTTTTAATTTTTGAGCCGCTTTATTTGACTTATATTCCTCTGTAAACTCAAGTAAAGTACTAACAATAACTAATATTACAATAACAATAATATTCGCAAAACTTGGATTCTCAGGCAAAAAAACATCTGTATAAAACAATATAAGAACAATTCCAAGTAAAATACTATTAAACGGACTAAATAAGCTCTGGTTGAAAAAATGATACCACTTCTTTGGCTTAGCCTGTTTGACTTCATTTTTTCCATATGCTCGAATATTTTCAGCAACCTGTTCCTCATTTAATCCGTTTTCATTAACATTATATTCTTTAATAAATTCATCTTTAGTTAATAAACATTGTTTTCCATACAATTTATTAACATCAACAACATCTTTTGTATTTTGCAATTTACTCTTCCTTCCTTCTTAAAACATTAAAACAAATACGAAGCTTTATACCACCTGTACTTATTATACTTATTTAAGTCCGCATCTTCGTTTGTACACAAAATTACCAAAGCAATTTTATATGCCTCGTTATTTTATATAATAATAACATCATCTTTGAATATTTTACCCCATTCATTTCACTTCCAATCATATATTTTTAAAATTAGAATTTATCATAACAATAGGTAAATCTAAATTAATATCAAATCAAAATCAAATCTTATAAATCAACGCCACAAAAAATCCTTCCATAGATTTTGAAGGTAAAATCTTTATAGCTTTGTTCACATCTTTATTTAATCCTTGATTATCACCAGAGATAACATCCCTAATTTCAAGATTTATATCTTTTAATTTAATATCAAAATTGTTTAAAGCCCAATCCAAAACTCCTTCATTTTCATAACGATTAATAGTGCAAGTTGAATACACCATAACACCACCATGTTTTAAGGCATTATAAGCACTTTCAAACAACTTTTTCTGAAGCTTAACCAAATCATTAACAGTCTTTTCAGACCATCCACGATATGTCTGAACTTTTGTAGCAATAAATCGCCCCTCTCCACTGCATGGTGCATCTAATAAAACTTTATCAAATTGTTCCGTATACTCATTTCCAAGCTTTTCACCTCTTCTATTAATAACCTCTACAATTTTAGCTTCTTGCATTTCAACATTATACTTCAGTCTTTCACATCTAATTTTATCTAGTTCATTTGCAAGAATTTCACCATCATTCTCCATCAATGCAGCCATTTCAGTCGTTTTACTACCAGGCGCGGCTGTCATATCCAAAATTTTCTCTCCCTTTTTAGGATTCAAAACAAGTGGTGGAACCATACTTGAAAGACTTTGAAAATATACATAACCTTTTTCATAAATATCTAACTTTTGAATATCTTTCTCCTTGGCATTTTTAATAACCAAAGCATCTGTATACCATGGCACTCTTTCAAACTTTATATTTTTCTCTCTAAAATATTTCATTAAATCCTGAATATTATATTTAATAGTATTAACCCTTAATGTCAAAAATCTATCATCAGTCATACCAAGAAGAATTTTATCAACACTAACTGGCGAATACATTTCATATAATTCATCTATAAACTTTTCTGGTAATCTTCTTTTAATCTCACTTACTGATATCATTTTTCCTCACTCTAATCATCAATATCATCTTTTTTCGAAGCAAAATATTTTATTCTTAAAATACACTTCTTTTTTAGTATACCAAATAACTTATTTCTGTTCAAGAATTGCAATAGCACATTTTATTCCATCAACAGCAGCAGACATAATTCCACCAGCATATCCAGGACCTTCACCACAAGGATACAACCCTTTAACTGTCTCTGATTGCAAACTATCATCTCTCACAATTTTAACAGGAGAAGAACTTCTAGTTTCAACACCAGTCATTATCGCATCATCATCTGCAAAACCTTTTATCTTAGTATCAAAATACTTAATTCCTTCTTTCAAGGTATCTGAAACAAAAGAAGGTAAAATATCATTTAAATTAGCAAACGTTACACCAGGCTTATATGTTGGTTTTATCTCTCCAATCATTTCTGTTTTCTTATTTTCTAAAAAATCTTCCACTCTTTGAATTGGAGCATAATAATTGCTTCCTCCAAGTGCAAAAGCTTTTTGCTCTAAATCTTTTTGAAATTCCAATCCTGCCAATGGATTATCACCATCAAAATCATTTGGAGTAACATTAACTAAAACTGCACTATTAGCATTTTCTCCATCACGTGCAAACCTGCTCATTCCATTTGTAACAACAGTACCTTCCTCACTTGATGAAGGCATAACATATCCACCTGGGCACATACAAAAAGTATAACAAGATCTACCCGTATCTTTATTATGATATGCAAGCTTATATTCCGCCACAGGTAATTTTAGCTTTGATTTGTTTCCATACTGCGCCTCATTGATCATACTTTGCTTATGTTCAATTCTAACTCCAACTGAAAAATTCTTACGTTCCACTTTTAACTTTTTAGAATATAATACTTCAAACGTATCTCTCGCACTATGACCAATCGCTAATATAACTGTATCAGTCTCTATTTCACGTTTATCTGTTATAATTTTTTTTACTCTATTTTCTTCAAAATCAAAATCTATAACTTTTTCCTCAAATAAAAACTCTCCACCATTATCCAAAATATAATTTCTAATATTAGAAATTATTTTAACTAAATTATCTGTACCAATATGAGGCTTATTAACATATTTAATTTGTTCAGGCGCACCAAATTTAACAAACTCCTCAAGCACATTTCTACAATAACTGCTATGTATACCAGAAGTAAGTTTTCCATCCGAAAAAGTTCCTGCACCACCCTCACCAAATTGAATATTAGATTTCACATTTAACTTACCACCATTAATAAAATCATCAACATCTTTTTTTCTATCTTCAACACGTTTTCCCTGTTCAATAATAATTGGCTTAACACCATTATTAACTAAAACAAGTCCTGCAAACAAACCAGCAGGACCAGCACCGATAATTACTGGTCGTAAATTACTTTTTCTTTTTACTTGAACATTTATATCATAAACTTCTTTATCAACTTGCTTTACCTTTGGATATTTCTTTTCATTCTTCACTTTAACATCAATTGTATAATTATAAAAAATATCACTTTTGTTTCTAGCATCAACTGATTTTTTAAAAATACTATATTCATTTACATCACTAAATTCGATTTTATATTTTTTGCAAGCAACCTTTGCAACATCTACATTCTCTAAATCTTCTCGAATCTTTATATTTTCCAATCTAAGCATAAAATATCTCCATTTTCATTCAATTATCATATAAGTTATATCATACACCTTCCGTTTTCTCAATATTTTAGTTAAAAACTCATAATATATATCACATTTTATATCATTCTTCAACTTTTTACAAATTTTGCATTTTTTCCTCACTTGACAAGAAATAATGGCATTTGATATAATTTTTATATACATGAATTATTACTACAAAGGAATATTAATTAACGAACGATAAAATTAGGAAGTGATTCAAATGAAAAAATCAGATTTTTATATGAATGATGGTGTTACTGTCTTAGCTTTAACAATTAGACATGAGCAAAGACTTTTAGTTATAAATAATGCAATAAAAGCAACTCGTAGAATTTCGCTAAAATCTATATTTTCTGCGATTGCACTTACTATATTAAATTTATTTATATAAAATACCAATAAAAAGAGAGTAAGCCGATGAGGGAATTAATCCCTTACCGGCTTTTTGTGATTCTCCCTACTATCTAACAGTTTCCCATCTTTCCATTGGGAGAAATGTACCATACTTTCCGTATGTCAGCCAGCCTATCGGATTTCTTACCGAAACGCAGATTTCTTTGAATCTAGTACATTCCTCATCTGTCTGATACTCTTTGGCACATACGTACTCTGGAAAATAAACGACATCTTCATCATAATCCATCCGCTTTACAAAGCTAGCACTCTGTAGTTTACCTGCATCGAGCAATCTGACTGCATCATAAAGTCCATGAGCACAATCAGAATCCTGAATAAAATTTCTCAACACAACTATGCGATTCTGGCCTTTCTTCATTAAAACTACTATTGGTACATCTCTGCCATTAATTTTTGCAGTTGATGCGAACTTCATTGCATCGTCTTTCTCACCAAGGACCTTCAGGTTACTGCCATCCACAGTATACTGTTCACGGTCATTAATTCTATTGATTAACCGCTCTAACCATTCTTCTGCTGTGGACAATGTTGTTGTTTTAATTTCTGTCATATGAATCCCTCTTTCTGCCATAATAACGGCCTCTTTTGAATTTATAAAATTGCTACATAAACATTATACTACTTTTTTACAATTTTTTCAAATTTATAAAAAACAAGAGTAGAATTTCAATTCTACTCTCGCTTTTATTTTCTTTATGAAATTATTTCTTATCAACTGTATATGCAATGTGTAGTTCTTTTTCTAATGTTTTATCATTCTTAATTGTGAATGTAAATCCTACACCTGGAGTATAGCTTAATTCATCTCCTGTTCCAAGAGAATATACTCCGTTTTTTAGAGTATCGATATTTATAGTATCAGATGTTTCACCAATACTTAATACTACATCTCCTTTAACAGTTGCTGTTTCAACAATTTTTAATTTTGTAGGTTTTGTTGTAACTACAGCAGTATCATGTGTTGTTGAAGAATCCTTTAAAATTGCATCAAACTCTTTAGAAAGATTTTCTGTAGTATCAGCTGTACTTGCTCCATCAGCTACAGGAATATATTCAGTCTTTCCAATTGTTTTCAATACAAACTCAGCTAAACTCTTCTCTTTATAGTAATGATATTTTTTAGTTCCATCCCTAGAAGTCTTAACCCCATCGCTATTCATAGCTTGATGTGTAGTATTTGTACAAACTCTTTCATACTTAGGAGTAATATTACTTACTCTAGGTCTGCCCCAAGAATAAGGATCTCTTGTTATATCTACCTCTAGTAAAATTGTATCATTAGCAGGAACAACTATATCATTATCCCATGTTAAAGTTGATGAATAATAACCAGACGTATATGTTACTCCGTCAGTAGTTACACCCGTAATTCCTGAAATATCTGCAGTTAAATCTGTAACTATTACATCTCTTGAAGAAGAATTTCTTAATGTAATTGTAACTTTGTTATTAGCTGTATCAACGCTTGAACTTGAAGCAATTACATCTGCAAGTTCAGAACACTCTGTTACATAAGCACATTCATCTGATAATCCATCTTCAGTTCCTAAGCCTATTGAATAAACTCTATCAGCATTTTTCTTTACATTCTCAGCTGATTCAACAATATTTTCAACACTGTTTTCCTGATACATTCCGTAAGTTGAATCCCCTGTTTCTACCAAACCTGTAGTATCATTTGGTGTTGTTGGAGCACCATCTGATAAGAATATAACAACTTTATTATCATTTTTTAAAGTTCCATCTGTAAGTACAGTATTTGCCTTATCCAATGCTGCCTTTATATTTGTTCCACTTGTATCGTGACCGGTCTTTGCCTTCAAATTATTAATTGTTGAAAGTGCTCCAGTCTTATTACTATACTTATATGTTACTGGATCTGTTGCTTTTCCATTGTATGCTATAATTGTTACTGTTGAATTAGTATCACTAACACCATCTGGAAATACTTTATTTACTAAAGCTTTTGCAGCTTCTTTTAATGCATCAATTCTTTCTCCATTCATACTTCCAGAAACATCAAGCACTAAAACTAAATCCATAGATTTTGTAACTTCAGCTGTAGCTGCAATACTTATTTTCTTAACAACATCAACAGTAGCTGATTTCTCAATACCATTAATTGTTGCAGTATTTACAATATTATTCTCAATATTAGTTTCAATTGCTTTAACTTTAAATGTTAATGTTAATTTTGCACCAGCTTTTAAAGTTCCATTATATGATATTGTTCCATCGTTATAAGTTCCATTTCCTACAGTTGTTCCATTAACTTTAACAACTATTGGATTAGCGTTTCCATCAAGTGGATCACTATATTCAACACCAGCTGGTAATGGATCAATAATATTTACTTTTCCATCACTATCTGATTTGTTTTCCGCAGTAATAGTATATTCTATAATATCACCATATTCTGCTTTTCCATCTCCTTCAGCATTTATAACCGTAGCTGTCTTATCTGACTCAATCATAATCTTAACATTATTTGTAACTTTATTTGTAGTCTTTTCTGAAGAACCTTCTGGTGTATACTTAGCAGTATTTTCAACTACATAAGATAACTCTGATTCATTTAAGATTCTTGTCTTAGCTTCAATTGTAATAATTACTTGATTTCCGCTATTTTTATTTAATAATCCAGACCATGAAAGTCTTCCAGTTTCTTTGTTGTAAGTAACAGCTGTTGATGCATCTGTTCCATTAGTTCTAATTGCACCTGTAACAGTTACATCAGTTAATTTACTGATGTCTATATCATCTGTAACAGTTACATATGAATCTTCACTACCTGTATTAGTTCCAACAAGTACATATTTTAATGTTGAACGAACATCTACTGTTTTTCCATTAATATCTTTATTTTCTGTATTTAATACTTGTTTTATAACATTAATATTTGGTTTTACAACCTCGTATGTTTTGTCATCTGGTATAGTTGTTGTATCTACTGTAACTTGGTTAGCTTCGATTGTAGCCTTTGTAACATTTTCAGCTAAAGTATCTACTGAAACTTCAAATGTAATTGTTAATGTGTGTCCAGCTTCTAATCTATAACCATCTAATGAAATTGTTCTCTTATCTGTACTTACAGTAATACCTTGAATATCATTTCCTTTGTCTTTAGCATTTATTGTACTTTCAATTAATGATACTCCTGATTTTAATGTATCAGATACATTAATATTTTTGTATTCAGTTCCGCTATTTGAAACTGTAATTGTATATTTAATTTTATCGCCTTCGTGCACTGTTGTACCATTTGTTTGACCTTTACCGCATTCAGAAATCACACTAGTCTTTGTAGTATTGATAATTGGTTTCTTTACATCTGTAGGTGGATTTGGATCCTCTCTATCAACGCCATTTACATTTACTGTATTTGCAGTAAGTGTTGCTGAAGTTGCTGGAACATCTTTTCCATCTTTATCTTTTACTGTTCCTAAATTATCTATAGTTGCTCTAAATGTAATTGTTAATGTTGTATCTGCTGCTAATGAGTAATCAGTCAATGAAATTGATTTCTTATCATTTGCAACTACTACATTTGCATTTTGTAAGTTAGTTTTTAAAGAATCTGCCTTATATGTCATTCCTTTTGGTAATGGATCATTCATATTTACAATTCCAGCAACTTTTCCTGAGTTAGTTATTGTAATTGTATATTCAATCTCATCACCTTCGTGAACTGTTGTAACCTTAGTTGCTCCTTCTGAGTCAATCATACCATATTGACCACATACAGCAACTCTTGATGTCTTGTTAGCTGATATTTGTGGCTTTCCAACCTTATCAGTAACTTCAGAAGATGGGTTACCATTATCTATTGTAGCTTTATTTGTTATAGATTTGTCTACACCTTCTGTAAATTCTTTTGCTTTAACTTGTATTTTTAATTCTCTAGATTCATTTACTCCTAAATCTTTTACTGTCCATTTAATTTCAGGTAATTTTGAAACATCAACTGTATCTCCATTATCTGTATATGAAACATATTCAACTCCATCTGGAAGTCTATCTATAACAACTGCTGTTCCTACTTCTGCTCCATTATTTGTAGCTGTTATAGTATATTCAAATGTTTCACCTACATTTAAATATCTGTTACCAACATTACTTGTTTTTGCAATAACAATATTAGGTTTCTTAACAGTAGTTGGTGGATTTGGATCCTTTTCATCTATGCCATTTACTGTTACTGTATTTGCAGTAAGTGTAGCTGAAGTAGCTGGAACATCTTTTCCATCTTTATCTTTTACTGTTCCTAAATTATCTATTGTTACTTCAAATGTAATTGTTAATGTTGTATTTCCTGCTAATGAATAATTACTTATTGAAATTGATTTCTTATCATTTGCAACTACTACATTTACATTTGATAGACTTGTACTTAATGAACCTTTAAATGTCATTCCTGCTGGTAATGAATCGTTCATATTCACAATTCCAGCAACTTCTCCTGAGTTAGTTATTGTAATTGTATATTTAATTACATCACCTTCATGAACTGTTGTAGCTTTTTTACCAATAGTATCCTCTGTAGTTAAATTAAATTTACATTCTGTAACTTCACTTGACTTTGTAGTAGTAATTACTGGTTTAGCCACTTTTGTATCAACACTATCTTCAGGTTTTTCACTACCATCTTTGTATACAGCATTTGTAACAGTAGTTGGATTTACTGTAACATCTGCTGGTGCTTTTACATTAATACGTAATGTTCTGCTTTCTTTTACTTTTAAAGCATTAACATTCCATGTTAACAATCTTGTTGTTTCGTCATAAGTTACAACATCATCATTAGTTGGTTTTACGAATCCATTGTATATTAACTCACTTGGAATTGTATCTGTTATAACTGTATTTCCAACATCTGTTCCAACGTTTGTAACTGTTATGTCATAGTAAAATTCTTCATTAACACTTACTAATGTTTTAGAAACTTCTTTCTTAACATTAATAACTGGTTTTATAACTTCATATTCTTTATCATCTGATGGAGATTTACCATCAACGCTAGCAACGTTTGCATCAATTTTCTTGCTATAAATTATATTGCCATCTTTATCCTTTGAATAATCTGCATCAGTCAATTCATTTACTCTTACATTAAATGTAATTGTCATTTCTTGACCTGCTGATAATTCATAATCAGTAATTGTAAGTACTCCATTAGTTATAGAAGCACCTGTATTGGCTCTATCTACACTTAATGTACCTTCTACATATGTCAATCCTGATTTTATAGTATCGGTTACACTAATTTTCTTTGGCAATGTTCCTTCATTTTTAACTTTAATTGTATATTTAATTACATCGCCTTCATGAACTATTGTACCTTCTTTTATTCCTTTAGAACATTCTAAAATCTCACTTGTTTTTTCTGTTTTAATACTTGGTTTTCCTACAGTAATTGTTTCCTCATCTGTAGGTTTTCCATCTACATTAACAATATTAGGTATTGTTTCACTAACACCATTAGTGATTTCTCCAACCCATACAGTTATAGTAGCTGTTCTTGATTCACCAGCTGGTAAATCTACAACATTCCATGTAACTGTTTTTGTAGTTTTATCATATGAAATAGAATCTTTATCATATTTATTTCCTAATTCTGATTGTTTATATTCTAATCTGTTATCTATAATATCAGTTACAGTTGCATTACCTTTTTCTGTTCCACTATTAGTTACTGTTATAGTATATTCTACTAATCTATTTTCAGTAATATATGCCTCATCAGCTGCAGGTGTTTCCTTAGTAGCTGTAATCATTGGCTTTTTAACATCTGTTGGCGGATTTGGATCTTTAGCTGGATCACCATTTACAGTAACTTCATTTGCAGTAAGTGTTGCTGAAGTTGCTGGAACTTCTTTTCCATCTACTACTTTTGTTCCTAAATTGTCTATGGTTACTCTAAATGTAATTGTTAATGTTGTATTTGCTGCTAATGAGTAATCATTCAATGAAATTGATTTCTTATCATTTGCAACTACTACATTTACATTTTGTAAGTTAGTTTTTAAAGAATCTGCCTTATATGTCATTTCTTTTGGTAATGGATCATTCATATTTACAATTCCAGCAACTTTTCCAGTATTAGAAATTGTAATTGTATATTCGATTTCATCATCTTCATGAACTGTTGTAACCTTAGTTACTCCTTCTGAGTCGATCATACCATATTGACCACATACAACAACCTTACTTGCTTTAGTTGTTGAAATAACTGGTGTAGCAATAGTTACATCTGTTGGCGAATTTGGTCCATTTGTAATTTTAGCTGTATTTGTAATTGTTTCTTCAGTTTTACCTTCACTTATTGATAATGGTGTAACCTTAATCTCTATTATTCTTGAAGATTTAGCAGGTAAATTATTTACATTCCATGTAACTTTATTTCCTACAACACTAATTGTATCTCCAGCTAATGCATCACCATAGCTATCTATTCTTAAATTGCTTGGTACATCATCTTCTACAACTGCAGAACCTTTTTCATCTCCATTATTATCAACTACAATATAATATGAGAATTGTTTTCCAATTTCAGCATATTGACCTGCTTCAATTGAACTTGATTTTGTAACCTTCAAATCAGGTTTCTTAATTTCACCTGGTCCCTCTGGATCTTCAGTTGAATCATTATTTACATATACAGTATTTGCTTCAAATGTAGCCTTTGTAATTTTGTTACCATTTTCATCTAATCCAAGTGTTTTAACTCTTACTTTAAATGTAATAACAAGTTTACTTCCCGCTGCTAATTCATAATCATCTAATGAAATAACTCCATTTTCAGCTTTAACGCCTATAATGTCTTTACTATCAACCTTAGCTGTTAAAGAACCTTCAACAAACTCTACTTTATCTTTTAATTCATCTCTAACATTGATTTTATCAGAAACAACACCATTATTTTCAGCAGTTATTGTATATTGAATTTCATCATTTTCATGAACTACATCAATTTTTGAACCTGTCATTCCATAATCATTACATGTTACAACTTGAGATGACTTAGTAACAGCAATATCAGATTTTCCAATATCAACATCTGTTGATGATGATGGATTTTCATTATTAATTATTGCTGTATTTGTAGTCTCAGCTTTAACACCAGTTATATCTTTAGCTGTAACTCTAATCTTTAATACTTTTGAATCGTTAACTGCTAAATCTTTTAGATTCCATTCTACTTCGTTTCCGCTAACAACTACACTATTATCAGCCTCTTGATCATCAACTTTTATATTAGTTGCATCAACTGTAAATTCAGCTGGTATACTATCTGTTATAGCAGCATTTCCTTTTTCAGTTCCATTATTTTTAGCTGTTATTATATAATCAAAGCTTTCTCCAACACGTACATAATCTTTACCAGCTACTGTACTTGTTTTAGAAATTTCTATATTTGGCTTCTTAACATCTTTTGGTCCATCTGGATCTGGAGTTGTTGTACCATTTACATCAACTACGTTTGCATTAATAGTTGCTGAAATTGCTTTTCCTGTCTCTCCCTTATCATTTGTAGTTGTTCCTAAATCATCAACAACTGTGTTAAATGTAATTTCAAGAGTTGCACCTGCTTGTAATTTATAATCAGTTAATGTAATTGTATTACCTACAACTTGTAATTTAGCTTGTGCATCTGCTAAATTAGCTGTTACATTACCAAAAATATTCAATCCTGTAGGAATTGAATCACTCAAATTGATTATTCCGGCTTCTGAACCTTTAGCATTAGAAACAGTAATTGTATATTTTATAGTATCACCCTCATGAACTGTTGAACCTGTTAATTGTTTTGGTAATATAGTACAATCTGCAATCTCACTTACTTTTGTCGTTTCAATAATTGCTTTTTTAACATCTTTTGGTCCATCTGGATCTTCTTTCTTAACATCATTAACTACAACATAGTTTGCATCAATTACTTTTGTACATGTTTTATTTCCATTTTCATCTTCTACATAGTCATCATCACTCAATTTATCTACTGTAACATTAAAAGTAATTATTAATTTCTCTCCAGCTTCTAATGTATAGCCACTTATTGAAATCTTATTATCACTTACAGTCATATTTTTAACTTCTTTACTTACTTTTACAGAAGTTTCATCAAGTGTTAATCCATCTGGAATAGCATCCTCAAGATTAATTTTCTCGTCTGTTTCTCCAGTATTTGATACAGTAATTGTATATGAAACTGTATCTCCTTCATGAACCGTAGAAACATTTCCTACTTGTTTTAAATCACCAGTTTCAGTACAATCTGAAACTAAGCTCTCCTTAGTTGTTTTTATAATAGTATTATGAGTTTCGTTTGTTTTATCACCATTTACAACAGCTGTATTTCTAATAGTTCCTGTAGCATCTTCATTTACAACTACAGTAAAGCTTACAAGCTTTGCTTCTTCACCATCTTCAAAATCAACTGTCCAGAAAATTTTTGTTACACCATCTACAGTAGTTTCTTTACCACCATTACTAACATCAATTAATGATGTTTGAGCAGGTACGCTATCTGAAACTCTTATTTCTTTTCTAGCCTCTTGGCTTATATTTTTGATTTCGATAACATATCTAATTACATCTCCAGGTACTACTGTTTTTGCATCTTCATTTTCTGCTCTTTGAGGAATTAATTCTTTATCCTTTATTACATAAGCTTTTTTTACTGCTGTAATTCCTAAATCCTCAACATTTACATCTGTAAATTTTCCAGCTACATCTAGGTTTTGCCAAGACACAGCTAAATCTTCAGAAATCTGTCTTTCAACTTCTTCAACTCTTGAAGTAACATACTCTTGATTAGGAACATTAGTATTTGTTGTTGATGTAGTTGTTCCTGTTGCTTGAGTAGTTGGTGCTACTGAAGTTGAAGGTTGGCTTGTAGTATTCGTTGTTGGATTTGCAGATTCACTCGGCATAACACTATTATTAGTAGTGTTTTCTGAAGATGTATTTCCTTGTGCATCAGAATTATTTTCAGTTGCACTAGGAGATTGTTCTACATTCTCTGATGCATTTGTATTTGCATTTTCAGATTCAGGTTCTTGTTGAGCTATTTCATCAATAGCAGTAGCTGAACCATCATCTTTCAAGAAAGCAACGACTCCAACAATTGCAACAATAGCTAAAATACAAATAGCTACAATAGCAATTATAGTCTTCTTATTAAGAGTCTTGAACTTATCCATTTTTTCCTCCTATTCTTGATTATTTTTAATTTCTCTAGCTTTTGTTACTAATCTTTTTTTATTTCCATTTGAACACGTTATAAGTGTTACCTCTTTTGTACTTCCATCAATAGATTCGACACATGATACATCATTTGGATCTATAATATAATAATCAAAAACTTCATAATCAAGTGTTCTATTCTTCATGTCAGTTATTTTAATTATGTCACCCTTCTCCAAATTTTTGGTTTTTCCAAACATTGTGCCATCCCTATTGTTATGTCCTGCAAGAGTAACATTTCCAACTTCGTTTAATTCACTTCCCCAAAACTTAGTAATAGACAATCTCATCCCTTTATTATCTGTTCTATCTAAAATTGGATATTTCAGGTTAATCTTAGGAATAGTAATTATACCTATTACCTTGTAATCATCTATCATTATGTCTTCTGAAATTTTTTCATCATTATTGTATTTGGTTTCAAATTCGTCAACAACAGCAGATAAATGCTTTTCATTTACCTGATTTCTACCATACTTAATAATCATCATAATAATTGTTATAGCTATAACAATTAAAAGTAAAATAATAATAAAGTTAAAAATTTTATTTTTACTCATTATCTTTTTTACCTTTGCTATTTGCTTTTTTCATAACAGCAACAATAACAAGTAAAGCTACTGCAACTCCTAATATAACAAATAAAATTATACTATCATAAGTAATTGGTAATTTTGATGTTGTTGTTACAATATTTTTATCTTTAACAAATTCTTTGTCTTCATTTTGGAAACAAGTTAAGAATTGAACATCAACTATTTCTTGTGAATCATTTCTAACCCAAAGAATATATTTATCACCTGTTTTAGAATCTGCAGGTTGATCAATTCTCATATCAGAAACTAAAGACCAATTATCAGCTGTAGGCATTAATTGGTTGTATAGATCATAAAATTCTTTACACATCCTTATATTTTCATATAGTCCTGAGTTGGCTTTTAAACTATTAAGTTTTTCAGCTAAATCCATAAATTGGTTGTAATTTTCAGTACTTGGTAATTTTACTAAATAATATGAATATTCAGAGCTACTATCATCTATGATATCAACTCTACCAATTGAAGTTGTATACTCAATTCCATTTTCAGTTCTCTTTGTAACTGTTTTTTGTGTAGTATCAACTGCAATTTTCTTTGTAACATTATTTACCAAATCAACTGCTTCATATGGAATTGAATTATCTAAACTAATTTGAATTCCTTCTGCTAAATAATTTCCATCTAAATCTCTAGCATATACGTAAACAGTTTTTCCAGCAAAATAGTTATCATATCTTTCTTTTGTAATATGCATTACATATTTACCTTCAACTGTTTCTTTTTCAGCTTTCATATAATCTAAATATTCTTTATCAGCAGTTGTGCTATTTGCAAATGCATATTCATATTCTTTATCTAAACTAGATTCCAAATAAACAATATATTCGGTATCGTTTTTCTTTAGTACTGTTATTTCTTCAGCTGCGAAAACTTTATTAGAAAAAAATAAAATGAATAAAAACATCATACAAAAAGCAATTTTTATGCCAAATGTTTTTTTCATTTTCTCACCTCCTATTTTTCAAATTTCAGAATTATTTCATTCGCGTAAACATTTTATAATGGTTTCCTATATTTGTCAACGACTTTTCTCTATATTTCGCCTTTTTACGCGAATTTTATAAATCTGCTATAACATTTCTATTCCTAAAAAAGTTATCTATGAATGCAAAAAAAAATAACTTTGAGATATAAATCCCAAAGTTATTTTTTAAAATTTATCTTATTTTAAGTTTAATCCTTTTCTTCCAGCATAGATAGCTACATCGCCTAATTGAGCTTCAATATTTAATAATCTATTATATTTTGCAACTCTATCAGTTCTGCAAGGAGCACCTGTTTTTAATTGTCCAGCATTTGTAGCAACAGCAACATCAGCTAATGTTGTATCTTCTGTTTCACCACTTCTATGAGAAACAACAGCTGTCATTCCATTTTTCTTAGCTAATTCAATAGCATCTAATGTTTCAGTTAATGTTCCGATTTGGTTTAATTTGATTAATATGCTATTTGAAACTCCTAAATCGATACCTTTTTGTAATCTCTTAATATTTGTAACAAATAAATCATCACCAACCAATTGGATTTTATCTCCTAAAGCATCAGTTAATTTTTTCCATCCTTCCCAATCTTCTTCTGATAAACCATCTTCGATTGAGATAATTGGATATCTATTTACTAAATCTTCATAGAAAGCAATCATTTCATCACATGTTTTTGTAACACCGATTTTCCAGAAATGATATTTTCCTTCTTGTCCAATTTTCTTAGCTTCATCATACATTTCAGTTGCAGCAACGTCTAATGCTAAGCAAACTTCTTCACCTGGTTTGTATCCAGCTTTTTCAATAGCTTCCATAATTAAAGCTAAAGCTTCGTCTTCATCTTTAACATCTGGAGCGAATCCACCTTCATCACCAACACCAGTAGCTAATCCTTTTGATTTTAAAACTTTCTTTAAGTTGTGATAAATTTCGCAACACATTCTAATACATTCTGAGAATGATTTTGCACCAACTGGCATAATCATGAATTCTTGAACACTAAGTGTAGAATCAGCATGTTTACCACCATTCATTATGTTCATCATTGGAGTTGGTAATGTTTTACCGTTTGTTCCACCAATGTATTGATATAATTCCATTCCTAAAGAAGCTGCAGCAACTCTAGCAACTGCTAAAGAAACACCTAATGTAGCGTTAGCTCCTAATCTACCTTTATTTTCTGTACCATCTAATTCAATTAATGTTTTATCTAATTGAACTTGGTCATAAACATTCATTCCAATTATTTTGTCTCTGATTATTGTATTAACATTTTCAACTGCCTTTAAAACACCTTTTCCTAAGTATCTTGAAGAATCACCATCACGTAATTCAACTGCTTCAAAACTTCCTGTAGAAGCTCCAGATGGAACCATAGCAACTCCACTAAATCCTCCAGCCATAACTTCAACTTGAACAGTTGGATTTCCTCTAGAATCTAAGATTTCTAAAGCCTTTACATCTTCAATTTCCAAATAATCTTTCATTATTTCGACCTCCTATAATATTTACAATTAAATTTTAGAAATATAAATTTAATTATACCTCTTCCGTCTGTGAGACATTCTATCACAGATATATTAAATTTTCAATTACTAATTTTAAAAATTTTTCCATTATTAAAATTAAGCAAAAATATAACTTAAACCTTCTCTTTAAAACAAAAAAATAAGTGAATTGCCTGAAATCACAATTCACTCATTTTTCTATGCTTTACTTCTGTTCTACGTATTCAACTTTCGTCAATTAAACACTTTTTATTCTTCGTGTTCAACCAGCCGATAATCAGTTCCATCCGGCAAATGGAAATTAAACCGTGAATCCAAAGTTCTGTCGTACTTTTCAATCGGATACTTTACTCTACCTAGTCCAGCACATTTATAGCAGTAAACATACAATGTATAATCATTGTTGCCCATCGCTTCCTCTTTTTTAAGGAACCTTATCTGCTTAACCTTTGGTTGATCAGCACCGTACTCCCAAACATCTCGAAAGCCACGAACCAATTCGATATCGCACTCCCACATGTTAATAATACCAACATGCTGACCGCCTTCAACCTCTGCAAAAACAATTGGATGATCCTCACCGCCATAGCCGTCAATGTCCTCAACAGATCCAGTCGCAAGAACCTTAGCCTTGGCATAAGTATACTTTCCTTTCAACTTACAATCCATACTAAAAACCCTTGCTTCTCTCGATTCTTTAGCTTTATACCTAGAATCAAATACAGAATTCAACTCAGCAATTTTAGCAACCTGAGCTACTGCTTCAAGTCCGCAAAGTCCGTAAACCGTATAATTACTGATTTTCTTAGCCTCATCCTCATCATATGCTTCAAAATAACACTCGCTTTCGTCAATTGGTGATCCATAAGTTCGAACCTTATACCTAAAATATCCGCTACCCGTGGCATAAGCTAAATTAGGAATACCTATAAACGCAACTGGTCCGATTTTCTTACAAAATCCGAAACCCGTATTATAAGTTATAAGCTCATTTAATTTTACAACTTCATCATACGTGTAAGTTCCTTCAAGCAAATAATCATTGCAACCAGCCGAATCCTGTGTAACGAAAACCAAACGATTCCCAACTCTTTTAGCAATCGCCTTCCGACCAGGATTCATTTTTTGAAACAATTGAGTCAAAACTCTTTCAAGCATATTCTCTCCTCCTTAAATGCTTTCTAATCAACAAGTTACATTGGTGAAACAAAAAGCTAGAAAAAAATTCTCTCACTATTAAGTAAAAAAATATATAGAAATGCACTATATGGCTCATATTTTAGCACATTTTCCCCACTAAATCAACAAAAGAGCTCTGGCACACTATCCAGAGCTCTTTTACATCATTGCTGTTTTTATTAAATCTCTCCAATAATGTATTTTATAATTTTATCAAACTCAATTTCTAAATCTTTTCAATCAAATATTTCATATCTCTTCAAAACCTATTAAAAAGGTTCTCCTCCATCGAACTCAATAGGTTCTTGTTTCAAACATTCTAATTGTTCAGCTGATAAATACTTCTTATCAACAGTAATACTAAGTACAAACTCGCTAAAGAAATTATCATTCATTACATAACATCCCTTTACTTTAGCCTTGTCACCATAACTATCTTCAATCTTCCATCTTTGAGGAACGCCATCAACCAAATTAACACCCACAAAAGACATAGCATGATGCATACAAATATCACGCAAATTCAAAGCCTCTTCTTTAGATAAAGTTTCAAAATTCAATGTATCAGCATAATCATATAATCTTGTATCTAATACTCCTGATTTCGTATCTCTAAACTTCATTATGTGAGCACCCATATAAACAGGAACACCATCTTTCAACTGCTTAATTGTTAGCTCTTTCAAATCCTCTATTGGCAAATTCAAATATCTAGCATAAGCTTGACGAACATTTCCTTCATATTTCAATCTATAAACTTTATTAAACTCTTTATTATACATAGGAAAATTACCTATAGTAACAAAATCCTCTAATTTCAATTTCAAAAATCTATTCTTAAACTCAATAGGCGTTAATCCATCAATTCTATGATACTCACCACTTTTATCTTTATACTCATAGTTAAATTCTGTTAAAGGTTCACCAATCAATTTGCACAACAAAATATAATTTTCTTGTAAAAACTTATTTTTATTTTCTCTTAATAATTCAATATCAGCACCATTTCTCTTTAACTCAATTAATTTTAAAATATCTTTTTTAACCTTTTCAGTATAAATACATTGCACTCTTAAGAAATTTGTACTCTCAACAGCATCAGGATTATATGAATAAGGCAAAACTCCATACTTATCTATAATAGCTTCAAACCATTCCCAATAACCACCTTCATTTACACAACTAGTAATTATTTTTTCTTTATGAATATAATCATAATCAACGTTCGCTAAATTAATTATATTCTCATATGTATTATTTGATTTTTCAAGTTTATCATAAAAAGCAATATAACTATTAGATAGTTCTAAATCAGCAACATTCATATTTAAATTCTTAGCAATATCATATTTTATTAAGTTCAAACCACTAAAAATCCAGCATTTATGACTATCCTGTTGATCATATCTCTTACTCTCAGGCAATTCAATATTAAAAACAGGTTGATTTTCTATAATAACATCTCTACTAATACACGCTTTCTCCACACCATTCTTAGTTATCGCATTTTCAATGACCTTATTCATTCTATCTGAATCATAAACTTCTTTAAATTTTTTAATTTGCTCTAATGATATTTGATCATTCATTAAATCTTCCTCCTTTTTCAATATAACTGTTTTAAGCTATAAATCACTAACCACTCTTTTTACTCTCTCAATAAATTCTTCTCTATTTTCTAAAGCCTGTCTCAACTTGCTTACCGCTTCATCAAACTCCTTATCCTCCAAATAAACCTTAGCATACCCACTCTCACCATACTTCTCAACTAAATGTTCATACACTTTATCAAACTGTTCTTCTTCAGACAAACCAATATAATTCTTCTTACCATATGTATATGACCTCTTGATTGTATTATCCATATCCACAATAGTCCTATCCGCTGTACTTACAATCTTGCCATAAATAGTTCTAGGGACATGATTGCAAGAAGCTCTATGATCCTCAATAGACTCCTTGATTACCATTCTCTGCTCATCAGCAAACCACCTCTTAATATTCTCATCTTTCATAAACATCTCCGCAGAAATAATTTCATGTCTCTTTCTATCAATAAAATGTCCCAAATCATGATATGCAGCCACCGTATACACAATATTAAAATCAACATCATATCCATCGGCTAGCTCCAAACTTCTTCTTATAACAGTCTTAATATGATTAATTCCATGAGCAAACTCATTTCTATCATATAAAGGAAATATTTCATTTTTGATATATTCAACTAATTCCTCATTTAATTCTTTATTCAAAACCTTTCTCCTTAAGCCCTAAAAAACATACTTTTATCCATAATACACACCATATTCTATCGTGCTATTTTAAAATTTTCTCATTTATAATGTATTGTATCATAGTACACTCCATTTATCAATTATCAATAAAAAAGATGTTTCTAAACAAGGATTATTTTTCACCTCCCTTTAAAAACACCTTTAAAAATAATGCAAATTAAAAATTTCAATGTATATAAATTTTTCTTTACTTTTAACACATAATCTATTAAATTACATATGTATTTTTCTTAGTACCGTTGCTATTACCAATTTTGGAGTAATTTTTATATTACTTGAAAAATATTGTGTCAATATTTCTGAATTTTGATAATCATACACGTAATTAGTCGAATTAATAATACTTGTTTTTATATTAAGTATTGTTTTATTATTCTTTAATGAAA